>OHIB01000092.1_pt1 | contig 83504 bp, 50 predicted proteins | sample 1568181 | NCBI WGS metagenome assembly OHIB01 (sample SAMEA3879506, study PRJEB24766) | human gut metagenome | biome: human-associated habitat; feature: feces | place: USA | collected 1985/1987
CTTCTCGGAGTGCCGCGCCATCTCGATCGACTACGGCATCATGGAAAAGGCCGACAACGTCTATGTCCGCTGCGGCGACTTCGGGTGGAGCGACGTCGGCACATGGGGCTCGGTCTACCAGCACGCCCGCAAAGACCGCTACGCCAACGCCGTCCCCGAAGAGGGGTGCTATGTCTACGACACGCGCAGCAGCATCGTCTCGCTGCCCAAGGGCAAGGTAGCGGTCATCAGCGGCCTGAAGGAATACATCGTCGTGGACACCGACGACGTATTGATGATATGCCCCCGCGCCGAAGAACAGAACATCAAGAAATTCATCGACGAAGTAAAGTTCCACAACGGGGACAAACATATCTGACACCTATGAAACGCATGCCGTTCCATACCACAGCCTTGCTGCGACGATTCGCTGCGGGCTTTTTTTTAGTGGCGGGGATGCTCTCGTGCTCCGCGCCGCAGGCCACCTTCACCAACCCGCTGCGCGACGGCGCCGACCCGTGGATCACCAAATACGACGGGCGCTATTACACCTGCTTCAAATCAGGACGCGGCATCGCCGTGACCGAATCGGACGACATGACGCGTTTCGAACGCGAGCGTGTTGTCTGGCAGCCCGCCGACAGCGGGGCGTGGAACAGCTTCAACATCTGGGCACCCGAGCTGCACCGCCTCCGCGGCAAATGGTACATCTACTACGCCGCGGCACCCGTCCCCGGCAGCCCCTTCACGGGGCAGCGCACAGGCGTGCTGGAGTGCGACACGCCGCTGGGCGACTACCGCGACCGCGGCATGCTCTACACCGGCGACAACCCCGACGGCAAGACGGACAACATCTGGGCCATCGACATGACGATCTTCGAACACCGGGGAGAGCTCTATGCCGTATGGTCCGGCTGGGAGCGCCAGCGCGATACCGACGCCACCGACCAGCTGCTCTACATCGCCCGCATGGAATCGCCGACCCGGATCGGGCCGCGCATCCTGCTCTCACGACCCGACCAGCCGTGGGAACAGGGCGACCACATCGCCCTGCAGGAAGGCCCGTCAGCACTGCGGCACGGCGACGACCTCTTCATCGTCTACTCCACGCGCGGCTCGTGGTCGCGCCACTACAAGCTCGGGCAGCTGCGCCTGCGCACCCCCGACAGCGACCCGCTGAATCCCGCATCATGGATCAAGAGCGGCCCCATCTTCACCGGCAACGACCGCATACACGGCGTCGGCCACGCCAGTTTCACCACCTCGCCTGACGGGAACGAATACTGGATCTATTACCACTCGAAAAAAGATACGGTACACAACTGGGGGCGCGACGTACGCCTGCAACGCTTCGACTTCGACGCCACGGGCAACCCCCGCTTCGGAGAGCCCGCAGAGCCGGGGCCCTACCCCATGCCCTCGGGGACACCCAAACACGCGAACTGATATGTCCGAACTATACGATATTTTCCGGGAACACCCGCACATCTCCACCGACACGCGCGACATCGGGGCTGATTCCATCTTTTTCGCCCTGCGCGGCGCGACGTTCGACGGCAACCGCTTCGCGGCGGAGGCGCTGGACAAAGGCGCGGCCTATGCCGTCGTGGACGACCCGGCAGCCGTCACCGACGAGCGTATGGTGCTGGTCGGCGACACGCTCGGGGCGTTGCAGGAGCTGGCACGCGAACACCGCCGCCGGCTGGCGATCCCGATACTCGCCATATCGGGCAGCAACGGCAAGACCACGACCAAGGAACTGGTGAACCGCGTGCTGGCCGAACGCTTCGAGGTCTACGCCACGCGCGGCAACCTCAACAACCACATCGGCGTGCCGCTCACGCTGCTCGCCATGACCCGCGACACGCAGTTCGGCGTGGTCGAAATGGGAGCCAGCGCCTGCGGCGAAATCGCCCTGCTGGCCTCGATCGCCGAGCCCAACTACGGCATCCTGACCAACATCGGCCGTGCACACCTCGCAGGCTTCGGCGGCCCGGAGGGGGTGCGCCGCGGCAAGGGCGAACTGTTCGACTACCTGGCCGCGAACGGCGGCCGCGCCTTCGTCCCCCGCGAGGACGAGACGCTGACGAACATGGCCGCCGAACGCGACGGGCTGGCCGTGGAATATTACAGCGTCACACTGGCCGAGGGCCTCGAAAACCACCTCGAAGGGCATTACAACCGGTTCAACATCGCCGCAGCCGTGGCCGTCGGACGTTATTTCGACGTCGCCGACGAGCGTATCCGCCATGCTGTCGGCAGCTATGTCCCCGACAACAACCGCTCGCAGCGCACCGAGACGGGGCGCAACACGCTCATCGTGGACTGTTACAACGCCAACCCCTCGAGTATGCGGGCATCGGTCGCGAATTTCCTCGCCGAGCCGCCCGGCGCGCGTACCCGCCGCCTGCTGATCCTGGGCGACATGCTCGAACTGGGCGCCTGGTCCGAGCAGGAACACGCCGCTGTCATCCGCCTCGCAGCGCAGGCTCCGCAGACAGAAGTGATGCTCGTCGGCACGGAATTCGCCAGGGCCCATGCCGGCATGGAACCGCAACCCGCCCGGATCACGCTCTTCGCCGACCGGGAACACCTCATCGCAGCGCTCCGCGCACACCCCGTGGACAACGCGCTGGTGCTTATCAAGGGTTCGCGCGGCATCGGACTGGAAAAGGCGGTCGGGGAGCTGTAACCCCGCCGCCACGACCCGCCGGACACAGGCCCGGCACCGACCCGGTACCGGCACGATACGCAGGAACAAAACGCCGGCAAACAGACCGGAGCGACACGCCGCACAGGCAAAAAAACACCGACTGAGAACAACCTGAAACCCATAAGCCATGAAACACCTGCTGACAGCCATCCTCCTGCTGGCCTTCGCGCATACCGCCGCCGGCGAAAGGAACGTCTCGCTCGAACGCGATTTCGGAACGCTTTACGGCACGCTGCTCACCCCCGATGCAGGTACGGAAACCGTGGCTGTCATCATCGCCGGTTCGGGGCCCACTCCGCGCAACGGCAATGTAAACAGCTATCTCTACCTGGCGCAGGCGCTCGAAAAGGCAGGCATCGCCTCGCTGCGCTACGACAAACGCGGCATCGGTGCGAGCCGGTTCACGGAGCCGGAAAAAATGGCCGACGCCGTACTGGGGGATTTCATCGGCGACGCCGCGGCATGGGCCGACTACCTTACCGGCGAGGGCTTCCGCCGTGTCATACTGATCGGCCACAGCGAAGGGGCGCTGATCGCCTTCTGCGCGGCGCAACAGACCCCGAAGGTCGCTGCCGTCATCTCGGTGGCCGGCGCCGGCTACCCGCTCGACGAGATACTCCAGCTGCAATTGGCCTCACAACTCCTGCCCGACAACATGGATCTGCTCTTGCAGGCCAACGCGATCACCGCCTCCCTGAAACGGGGCGAACGGGTCGAATCCTGCCCGCCGCAGCTCGAAGCGCTGTTCCACCCTTCGGTACAGACGTTCTGGATCTCCAGCCTGCGCTACGACCCGCGCGAGGAGATCCGCAAGGTGCGGGTTCCGATCCTCGTCGTGGGCGGGGACAACGACCTGCAGGTGCCGCCCGGCAATGCCGAGGCGCTGGCGAAGGCACAGCCCCGGGCCCGGAAGGCAATCATCGCAGGGATGACCCACCCGCTCAAAAAATGCACGGGACGCACGCGCATCGACCAGATGGGAGCCTACGGCGACAGCACGCTGCCGATCGACCCCGACCTCGTGGCCGTCGTTACGGAATTCATCCGGGGTCTCTGAATTTTCCCTGCCGGAAAGACAAAACCGGATTATTTTTTTAATTTTGTATAAACCGATTCCGAACCAAACGACATACCGAACCATGAAACTCCTGATCAGCATCGAATACCGTACCCGCTGGGGCGAACAGCTCGTCATGCGGATCGGCAAACGGCGCATTGCGCTGCAATACGCCGACGGAGGCATCTGGACAGGCGCCATCGACCGCTATACCCAGAGGGATGATACCGAATACCGCTATGAAATCGAACGCGACGGCACATGCATCCGCAGCGAATGGCGGCCGCACACGCTGCGGCTCCCGTCCCGGGAGGGGGTGCGCACGCTGCGCATCCGCGACCGCTGGCAGGAGATGCCCTCCGACACGCCGTTCTACTCCTCGGCATTCACCCGGGGCATCTTCGGCCGCGGGAAAACCGGCAGTCCGAAGAAGGCTACGGGCAACATCACGCTGCGCGTCGTGCTGCCCACCCTGCGGCCGGACGAAACGCTCGCCGTCGCCGGCAGCGGCCGTGAGCTGGGCGACTGGAAACGGATCGTCCCGATGGACGACTGCCGCTTCCCGGAATGGGAACTCACGCTGCATACCGCCCACCGGTTCGAATACAAATTCCTGATCGCCGACCGCAAGACCCTCACCCCCATCCTGTGGGAGGAGGGTGCCAACCGCACCTGGGGCGAGCTGCCCGGCGCCGGCGAACACGCCCTCGACGCCGCGGCATACCCGCGTTTCCCCGAGCGCAGGTGGCGGGGCGCCGGGACGGCGATCCCGGTCTTCTCGCTCCGCACGGAAGAGGATTTCGGCGTCGGCGAGTTCTACGACCTGAAACGGCTCATCGACTGGGCGGCCGCCACCGGGCAGCGCGTCATCCAGGTACTGCCGATCAACGACACCACCATGACCGGCACCTGGGAAGACTCCTACCCCTACAACGCCAATTCGACCTTCGCCCTGCACCCGCAGTTCATCCGGCTGCCCGCCGCGGGCGTCGTGGAGGACGACGAGTACCGCACCCTGCGCAGCGAACTGAACGCCCTCCCCGAAATAGACTACGAGCGGGTCAACCGGCACAAACTGCGGCTGCTCCGCCGGGCGTTCGAACGCCACGGCGCCCGCACCGCGGCACGCCGCGACTACAAGGACTTCATCGCCGCCAACGAACACTGGCTCATTCCTTATGCCGCCTTCTGCACGCTGCGCGACCAAACGGGTACGCCCGACTTCACCCGCTGGGGTGGCTTCGCCCGCTATGACCGCAAAGCCATCGACGCCTACTGCCGCAGCCACAGCCGCGACATCGCATTCCACTGCTATGTCCAATACCACCTGCATACGCAGCTGTCCGAGGTCTGCGCCTACGCCCGCGACCACGGCATCGTCCTCAAGGGCGACCTGCCCATCGGCATCAGCCGCACGAGCGTCGACGCATGGCTCTACCCGCACCTGTTCCACATGGACTCGCAGGCCGGGGCCCCGCCCGACGCATTCTCGGCCGTCGGGCAGAACTGGGGATTCCCGACTTACAACTGGGAACGCATGGCACGCGACGGCTACGCCTGGTGGCGGGCACGCATGGCCAAGATGGCCGAATACTTCGACGCCTTCCGCATCGACCACATCCTCGGGTTCTTCCGCATCTGGGAGATTCCCACGCATGCCGTACACGGGTTGCTGGGCTATTTCAACCCCGCCCTGCCCTATTCCGCAGATGAACTGCGCGGCATGGGCTTCGACACGCAGGGCGGACGCTACACCACTCCGGCGCCCGACGAGCACACGCTCGGGGAACTGTTCGGCGACCTGGCCGGCGAAGTCCGCGCCACCTGCATGAAGGAGGGGCGGTTACTGCCCGCCTACGCCACACAGCGCAAGGTCGCAGCCCGCTTCCCGGGCGACGACGAACACCAGACCCGGCTGCGGGAAGGGCTTATGGCATTGCTCGACGACGTGCTCTTCATCGAAGACCCGCGCCGCAAGGGCTATTTCCACCCCCGCATCGCCCCCCACTCGACACATGCCTACCGCCGGCTCGACGGAGAGCGCCGCGCGACCTTCGACCGGCTCTATACCGACTTCTTCTACCACCGGCACAACCGTTTCTGGCAGGAATCCGCCCTGCGCAAGCTCCCGGTACTCCTCTCGGCGACCGAGATGCTGACCTGCGGCGAAGACCTGGGGATGATCCCCGACAGCGTCCCCGAAACGATGCACGAACTGCAAATCCTCTCGCTCGAAATCCAGCGCATGCCCAAGACGCCGGGGGAACTCTTCGCCGACCCGGCGCACTACCCCTATTTCTCGGTCTGCACCACTTCGACGCACGACATGAACCCGCTGCGGGCATGGTGGGAGGAAGACCGCGAACTCACGGCGCGCTTCTACCACGAAGCACTCGGCATCGGGGGCGACGTTCCCTATTTCTGCGAGCCGTGGATATGCCGGCGCATCCTCGACATGCACCTCAACTCCCCGGCGATGCTTACCATCCTGCCGTTGCAGGACTGGCTTTCGACCGACGGGGAGCTGCGCTACCCCGACCCGGCCAAGGAACGCATCAACGTCCCGTCCATCCCCCGCTACCACTGGCGCTACCGGATGCACCTCCCGCTCGAGGAGTTGCTCCGCAAGGAGACCTTCAACGAATCGCTGCACGACATGATCGCCTGCAGCGGGCGCCGCTGACGGGCGTACTGCCGCACAGCCGCTCCCGGCTACAAAAAAGGGGTACCCCGGATTCTCGGGGTACCCCTTTTTATCATGCCGCCGCGACGAAGGCTCAGCCATTCCCCTCCAACCACTTTAGGAAGTCGTCGACCCGCGACCGGCTCACCACCATCTCGAACTCCGGACGCGGTCGTGCCGTGATCTTCAGCCGGTTGCCCAGGTATTTCACGATGCTGACGATCGCCGGCATGGCGATCATACAGCCGCGCGATATGCGGAAAAACCGACCGGGATCCAGTTCGTCCGAAAGGACGTCGAGCGACTGATCCACAACATAGCGGTTGTTGTCGCTCGTGACAAGGTAGGTGTTTTTCTCTTCCGAGTAGAAATAGGCGATGTCGGTGGTTTGTACCGGAACGATCCGGTCGTTGAAACGCACGACATAGCGCTGTTTGTATTCGCGCGGGCTGCGGATTGCGTTCAGCAATACGTCGGGGTCGATACCCCCGCTCCGCACCCGGCAACGCTCCACGGCACGCCGCAGCGCCGCGGGGTCGATCGGTTTGAGCAGGTAGTCGATGCTGTTGACCTCGAACGCCCGCACGGCGTAATTGTCGTATGCGGTGGTCATGATGACCCGCGCCGTCACGTCCGCCTGGCGGAATATCTCGAAGCAATCCCCGTCGGAGAGCTCCACGTCCATGAAAATCACATCGGCACTGTTCCCCGGCGTGCGCAGCCAGAGCACCGTCTCCCTGACCGAGCCGGTCGTCCCGACGATCCGTACGTCGGGAAAATGCTGGGTCAGCGCTCGCGCCAGGTTTGCCTGGGCCATCATTTCGTCTTCTACGATCAGTACGTTCATATTACAGCAACGGTAAGGTGACACAATATTCGGTATCGGTACGGCGTATCCCGATCGGGATGCCCGACAGGTCGAGGTACTGCTGGCGGATGTAGTTCAGCCCCACACGGGTCGAGGTAGTGCCGGATACCTTCAGCTGAAGGTTGTTCGACACCGTCACGGCTCCGGCCCCGGCGACGATGCGGATCACCAGCGGCCGGTCGGCCCCCACGGAGTTATGCTTGATGGCGTTTTCGATCAGCAGCTGCACCGAGCAGGGCAGGACATGGCGGTTCATGGCCTCGTCCGGAATGTCGGTCTCCACGCGAAACCCCTCGGGGAAACGCACCTGCAACAAGTCGACGTACATCCCCACGAAAGCCATCTCCTCGCGCAGGCGCACGAGCGTCTCCTCCTCGTTCTGGAGCATGTAACGGTAGATGCCCGCCAGTTTATGGATGTAGGCGCTGGCCTGCTCCGTGCGCTGCTCGCAGACCAGGCAGTCGAGGATATTGAGCGAGTTGAACAGGAAATGGGGGTTGACCTGCTGTTTGAGTTTCATGTAACGGAACTGCGCCTGGTGCGCCTTACCGCGCTCGGCACGCAGCACGGCACGCGCGACCAGGGCGTAATCGACCATAAATACGACCGAATAGAGGGTTACCTCGACCAGCAGGGTGACGATCCACAGTTGCAGGAACTCCCGTGCGGAGAACGAGCGGTCGAAGGCGAACGGCAGGTGCAGCCCCGTAATGAGCGCCACGCAGGCCGACGTGAACAGCACGAACAGGAGGAACGCCGCGATTTCGGCGATCAGACCGTGCCGGGTTTCACGCCTGCGCGTATACCGGACATAGATAATATTGACACACAGCAGGATAATCAGTGCCGCGGAATTCGAAGCCAGCAAGTCGGCCATGTGGTAAAGGCGGTCTGTGGAGAAGGAAGGCGATGAGAAGAGCTCGACATAGGCCAGCCTCAGCACGAAAATCACCCCCACGGCCAGCAGCAGCAACCCGATGCGGGGCGTCCAGGCCGAGGAGCGGCTCGCCGTGTCGTCGCCGCGGCGGAACAACTTGGTGAACCAGACGATGCTCCAGCCCAGAATCTCGGTGGTGATGAAGGTCGAGACGGCATGCACCACAGGCGGGGCGTGCAATAACAGCTCGATCAACTGCGCACCGCCCGTACCCAGCAGGTAGCCGATCACGTTGACGACGATCACGCTGGCAGCAGTGAACTCCACGTTCAGGCCGCGTTTGAGGCAGATCAGCACGATCAGCACGATCGTCAGCAGCGTCAGCACCAACTCGTCGTTGATCCCCGCCAGATGGCATGAAAGGGCGACCACGGCATGGAGCACGGCGAACAGGTGGATAATTCCGGACACTTTGAGCGATCGCATATAGGCTGACTGAGGCTGTATTAAGTATATACGGGTTTCGTTTATTTATGAATAAAGGTAGTGTTTTTCCGCGTAAATTCCAAATCGTCCCCCTCGGGCTACCGTTCGTCGTAAAAATCCGCCCGTTCATCCGGCTGATCCCTCCGTTCGTCGCCCGGCGGTTCGCCATCCGGATTTTTTTATTAAAATTTGTATAACCTGAAAACCAACCGAAAAACCGAAATGACCAAACCTAAACTCTCATTTTGGCAGATTTGGAACCTCAGCTTCGGCTTCCTCGGCGTGCAGATCGGATATTCGCTCCAGAATTCCAACACGTCGAGCATCTTCGAATCGCTGGGGGCAGATGTCAGCCACCTGAGCTACTTCTGGCTGGCGGCACCGCTGGCCGGCATGATCGTCCAGCCCATCGTGGGGCTCTTTTCCGACGGCACCTGGACGCGCTGGGGCCGCCGCATCCCCTACATCCTGGGCGGGTCGCTGATCTCGGCGCTGGCGCTGGTGCTCATGCCCAACTGCCCCAAACTGCTCGCCTTCGCCCCGCTCGCCATGGGGGCTTTCATCCTGCTGTTCATGGATCTGTCGTTCAACGTCACGATGCAGCCTTTCCGGGCGCTGGTGGCCGACATGCTCGACGATTCGCAAAAGACGCAGGGCTACGTGGTACAAACCTTCCTGATAAACCTCGGTGCGGTCGTCGGCGCTATCCTGCCGCTCGTCATGACATGGCTCGGCGTGTCGGACGAGGCCGCTCCGGGGCATGTTTCGCCGCACATCGCCTACTCCTACTACGCCGGGGGCGCGATCCTGCTGCTCACGGTGCTCGTCACCTCGTTCAAGACGCGGGAATACCCGCCCGCGGAGTTCGCCCGCTACAACAACCTCTCCGGGGAGGATGCCAAGCCGATGAGCTTCGCCGGCCTCATGCGCAACGTCCCCGGCGTGATGGTGCGGCTGGGCGTCACGCAGTTCTTCTCGTGGGCGGCGCTCTTCCTGATGTGGACTTACCTCAAACCTGCCATCACGGGTGTGGTCACCGACCATGCCACGGGCGAAGTACTCTCGGCCGGTGCCACGCAGACCTGGGTCGGCGTGCTCAACGGCACCTACCCCATCCCCGCCTGCATCGCCGCATTGTTTCTCGCACGCGTCGCCGCGCGCTACGGCAACAAGCCCGTCTATGCCGTCTGCCTGCTCGCCGGGGCGCTGGGCTTCGCGGGGTTGTGCCTGCTGCACGACCAATACGCGCTGATGCTCCCGATGGTGGGGATCGGCATCGCCTGGGCGGGCATCCTCGCCATGCCCTACGCCATCTTGTCGCGCGCGGTCGAACCGCGCCGCATGGGCGTATACATGGGTATCTTCAATTTCACGATCACCGTTCCCCAGATCGTCATCGGACTGACCGGCGGTGCCATCGTCAAGTACTGCTTCGCCTCCGACGCGGCCGACATGCTGGCGCTCGCCGGGGTCTTCATGCTGCTGGCCGCCGTGTCGGTCTTCCTGGTCAAAGAACACAAGGCCGAATGACCTACAATCCATAAAATCAACTTATAAACTAACCAAAATTCTTATGAAACGATTTTTAACTATGTGTGCGGGTATCTTGCTCATATGTCAATTTACCCCCCCCACGCTGGCGCAAAACGCTGGTTATGAGGTTAAAGGCGTAGTTGTCGACAAGTCCGGGATGCCGATCCTGGGCGCTACTGTCGTCGAAAAGGGCACGACCAACGGCGTCTCGACGGGCATCGACGGCGACTATGCCATCCGCGCCGCCGGCCCCGAATCGGTCATCGAAGTCAGCTATGTCGGTTACAAGACCGTCAGCCTGGTGGCCAGTTCGTCGCTGCTGGCACACCTCACGCTCGAAGAGGATGCCATGGGCATCGACGACGTGGTGGTGATCGGCTACGGTTCGGTCAAGAAGAACGACATGACCGGTTCGGTCGTGGCAATCAAGGCCGAAGAGTTCAACCGCGGCGCCGTGGTCTCCACGCAGGACATGCTCAAGGGCAAGGTTCCGGGCGTACACATCATCCCCGGCGACGGCGGCCCCGGATCGAGCGCCACCATCCGCGTGCGCGGTGCGGCTTCGCTCAACGCCTCGAACGACCCGCTGATCGTGATCGACGGGGTACCCATCGCAGTCGACGGCGGCAAGGGTATGGCCAACCCGCTGGAGACGATCAACCCCAACGACATCGAATCCTTCACCGTGCTCAAGGACGCTTCGGCGGCGGCCATCTACGGTTCGCGTGCTTCGAACGGCGTCATCCTTGTCACCACCAAGAAGGGGCGCGGCAACACGCCCCGCGTATCGTACAGCGGCAGCGTGAGCGTCCAGACCAACTCCGACGAGCTGCCCGTGATGTCCCCCGGCGAATTCCGCACCTACATCGACCAGGTGTATCCCGCAGGTACGACCACGGGCGACAAGGTACAGTCGATGCTCGGCGACAAGAACACCAACTGGCAGGATCTGGTCTTCCGCACCGCCATTTCGCATGACCACAACGTCAGCCTGATCGGCAACATCAACGACCGCATGCCCTACCGCGCATCGGTGGGCTATACCAACCAGCAGGGTACGCTCGAAACGTCGAAATACGAACGCGGGACGCTCGACCTGAGCCTCTCGCCCAACTTCTTCGACAAGCACCTCACGGTCAACCTCAACGCCAAGGGCGTCGTCACGTCGCAGCGCTACGCTTCGGGCGGCGTGGTGGGTTCGGCTGCCTTCTTCAACCCCACGATCGACCCCTACTTCCGCAACGACGACGGCTCGATCGACTACACGACCACCAACGGATACTGGAACTACGGATCGGGCCGCGGCGAGGACTTCACGCCCAACACCCTGCTGGGTGCGGGCCCGCTCTCGCAGCTCTACGACCGCGACAATACGGCGCGTGCCAAGCGTTTCATCGGCAACGCCCAGATCGACTATAAGGTTCACGGCTTCGAAGCGCTGCGTTTCAACCTCAACCTCGGCCTCGACGTATCGAGCGCCAAGACCTACGACGGCGTGAACCCCGGCTCGTTCCAGGCATACACCGACACCGAGGCCCGCGGCTGGGGACAGTATTCGTGGACGACGAACTTCCGCCGCAACCAGCTGCTCGAATTCTACGCCAACTTCAACAAGGAGTGGGGCATCCACCACCTCGACGTGATGGCCGGTTATTCGTGGCAGCATTTCTACAGCTCCGACCACTCGGTATCCTATTTCAACGAGACGCACGAGCAGAAGGGCGAGGATTCGCGCTACCCGTTCAACCGCCAGGAGAACTACCTGCTCTCGTTCTACGGACGCCTGAACTATTCGATCGCCTCGAAATACCTCTTCACCTTCACGCTGCGCGACGACGCCTCATCACGTTTCTCGGAGGACACCCGCTGGGGCCTCTTCCCTTCGGGCGCCTTTGCGTGGAACATCGCCGAGGAGAATTTCCTGAAGGATTCGCGTGCCGTCTCGGCCCTCAAGCTGCGCGTCGGCGTGGGGCAGACCGGGCAGCAGGAGATCGGCTCCAATTATCCCTACCTGGCGCGTTACTACATGTCGACCGACGTCTATAAGACCTATTACATGGGCAGCGCCGGGCACATGTTCTATCTCACGCCGGGCGCCTACGACCCCAACATCAAATGGGAGACCACGACGACCTACAACGTCGGACTCGACTTCGGGTTCCTCGGCGGCCGCATCAACGGTAGCGTCGACTGGTACCTGCGCCAGACGGACGACCTTCTGAACAGCGTCATCACCCCCATGGGCTCGAACTTCGGCAACACGGTGCTCACCAACATCGGCTCGATGGAGAACAAGGGCGTGGAATTCAACCTGAATTTCATCCCCGTGCAGACCAAGGACTGGAACCTCACGGTCGGCTTCAACGGCACGTTCCAGCACACCGAGTTCACCAAGCTCAACAACACCGACGACCCCGACTACAACATCCAGACGGGAAGCATCACCAAGGGCACGGGTAACCTGCTCCAGATCCACAAGGTAGGCTATGCGCCCTACACTTTCTACTGTTTCCAGCAGGTATACGACCAGGACGGCAATCCGATCCAGAACGCGCTGGTCGACCGTGACAAGGACGGCAAGATCACACAGGCCGACCGTTACGTGACCGACAAGAGCCCCAACCCCGACTTCTTCTACGGCATCAGCCTCAAGCTGAGCTACAAGAACTGGGACTTCGGCTTCAACGGCCACGGTTCGGCGGGCAACTGGGTCTTCAACGACTTCGCCTCGGCCAACTCGACGTCCAACATCGACATCAACGCCGGCAACCTGCCCAACTTCGCACGGCTGGTCAAGAAGACCGGCTTTACGAAGGCCAACAGCGGCGAGCAGTGGTATTCGGACATGTTCCTCGAAAACGCCTCGTTCTTCCGCATGGACGACATCAACCTCGGCTACACGTTCAACAAGATCGGCAACTGGAAGGGTTCGATGCGCGTCGCCTTCGGCGTGCAGAACGTATTCGTCATCACCGATTACAGCGGCGTAGACCCCGAAATACCGGGCGTCAACGGCATCGACGGCTCGATCTGGCCGCGCCCGCGCACCTATTCGCTGCGTCTGAATGTAAACTTCTAAAAACGAACGAACCATGAAAATCGACATAAAACATTTCGCCTTGGCGGCGGCAGGCGCAACGATGCTGCTCACTTCGTGCATCGGGGATCTCGACACCCTGCCCCTCAACCCGTCCGACTCGACCTCGGAGACCGTCTACGGGAAAGACGAGAACGGCTACCTGGCCGGGCTCACCAAACTCTATTTCAATTTCGTCTCGAACGACACCACCGACCTGCAGGTCAGCGACGGCGGCGCCTCGGAGCTCATCCGCGCATTCTGGACGATCCAGGAGGTTACGGCCGACGCCTGCAAATGCGCCTGGGAGAACGACGCCTGGGTTCGCGCCATGAATACCGACACGTGGTCCGACGCCGACAACGACGCGACCTACGCCGTCTACGTACGTACGTTGCAGGGCATCGCCTACGTGAACGAGTACCTGCGCCAGACCGCCTCGGACAAACTCTCCGACCGCGGCGTGAGCAGCGAACTGGCCGCCAGGATCCAGAGCTTCCGCGCCGAGGCCCGTTTCCTGCGCGCCTATTTCTACTGGATCGCCCTCGACGTGTTCGGCGACGTGCCGTTCACGACCGAGACCTCGCCCTTCGGCGGCGGTGTGAACCCCAAACAGGCCTCGCGCAAGGATGTCTTCGACTACTGCATCTCGGAGCTGACCGACCTGGCTTCGGACGAAAGCGCGATGCCTGCCGCACGCTCGAACTACCCGCGTGCCGACAAGGGTGCGGTCAACGGCCTGCTGGCCCGCATGTACCTCAATGCCGAGGTTTACGCCGGCACCCCGATGTGGACGGAGGCCAAATCCGCCTGCGAAGCGATCTTCGGCATGGGCTACTCGCTCTGCCCGGAGTATTCCGACCTCTTCCGCGGCGACAACGGCGAGAACGCCGACGCCCTGAAGGAGATCATCTTCGGCGTGGCATACGACGCCGAGCAGACGCAGTCCTACGGCGGCACGTCGTACCTGACGCTGGCAGCCATCGCCGCCACCGACGTGACGGCAGAACAGAAGATCAACGGCGTGAACAACGGCTGGGCCGGCATCCGCGTACCCTACGAATACGTACAGAAATATTTCAACGCCCGCAACGCGGACTACACCACGGGCGAATATACGGTCAACGACAAACGCGGCGGAATGTTCTACATCAAAGGCCGCCAGGAGTCGATGAACGATGCGCTCTATGTCTTCCTCAACGGGTGGACTTGCCTCAAGTTCAACAATATCCCCCACGACATGACCAACGACGAATTCCTTGCCACGGCTGCATCGAAGGCATACAGCGACATCGACTTCCCGATGATCCGCCTGGGCGAGATCTACCTGATCTACGCCGAGGCCTGCATGAACCTGGGACAGGCCAACACCGCGCTGCCGAAACTCCAGGAGCTGAGCAACCGCGCCGGGGTATCGGCCCCCTCGTCGGTCACGGCCGACTATCTGCTCGAGGAGCGTGCCCGCGAGCTGATGTGGGAGGGGCACCGCCGCACCGACCTGATCCGCTACGGCAAGTTCACCACCCCGTCGTTCCTCTGGACATACAAGGGCGGCACCTTCACCGGACAGGGGTTCGATGATTACATGAAAATCTTTGCCATCCCTTCGTCGGAGCTCGCTTCCAACCCCGAACTGCACCAGAATCCCGGCTACGGAAACGCAACCGATAAATAACCAACCCTAAAAATCGTACGACTATGAAAATTACACGATATGCGATGATGCTGGCGGCTGCGACGGGGCTCCTCTCCGCCTGCCAAAAGCTCGACGAGGTAAAGGCCTACGACCCCGACAAGGTCGTAGCGCCCGTGCTGCATGCGCTGCCCGGGGAGATCGTCATTACGCCCGACAACATGGGCTCGACGCAGACCTTCACCTGGGACGCCGCCGACTTCGGCGTCCGCACCCAGATCAACTACTCGATCGAAGCCTCGTACAACGACGGTGCGAAACTGGTGCTCTTCACGGGAATGAACGGCACCTCGTCGGAACAGACCTATGAAAGCCTCAACAACATCCTTGCGCTGTCCGTGGAAGACGGCGGCCTGGGGGTTCCCTCGGGCGAACCTACGGACGTGGATTTCTACATCAGTGCCACGATCGGCACCGACTTCGAGAAATTCTACTCCGCCCCCGCCACCGTCCGCATGACCGTGACGACGGCCGAGCGTACCTATCCCCAGGTCTGGGTAATCGGCGATTACTGCGGCTGGAATTTCGACAACGCACAGGGACTGTTCTGTTTCTCCGACGACGAGGTCACCTACGAAGCTATCGTTGACTTGGGCGAAAAAGCCGCCAACGGCTTCAAACTGAGCGGCGAAGCCGGTTGGAACGATGCCTGCAACTGGGGCACCGACGGTGATGCTGCGGCTCCGGAAACGGAAGCCCCGTCGATCACGCTGATCTCCAGCGGCGGTTCCGGAAACATCATGGTCTATTCCAAGCGCTTCTACCGCTTCGTATTCGACCGTTCGACATTGACGTTAAGCAACAAGCTGTCGTTCAACTCGATGGGTATTATCGGCGATGCCACCCCGGGCGGCTGGGACACCGATACGGAGATGAATTTCGACACCCAAAAACAGCGTTTCTGGGTCGACGTCACACTGACCGCCGGGGAATTCAAATTCCGTGCGGACAACGACTGGGCGATAAACTTCGGCGGGGCGGACGGACGCCTTTCGCAGAACGGCGACAACATCAAGGCCACGGCGGGCAACTACCGCGTATACGCAACCCTGAACAACTCTGCGGAGATCACCTACGAACTCAATGCCGGCGACTACGGCACGGGCGGCGGCGAAGAACCCGACCCGGGGCCGGAAAAGGCCGACTGGTACATCCACGGCCAGACCGTCGCAACCCCCGACTGGGGCCCGACGGCCATGGAGAGCGCCAGCTCGAACATCGTGGCCTACAAGGCCGCAGGGGTCGAGGTAGCCGCCAACTCGGAATTCCTCTTCAAGAGCGGCGACGAGTCGCAGTGGATCGGGGCCGACGCCGCATTCGCCGGCAGCAGCCCCTACACCTGCACGATCGGCTCGGCCTTCAAGGTTTCGGCCGACAAGGTCAATGCCGTGATCGCCGAAGCCGGCACGTACGACTACTGGCTGCTGCCCGAGGCGGGACGCGCCTACGTGATGGCCGCAGGCGCCAAGCCCGAGCTGGTCGCCGACACATGGGGACTGGTCGGCAACATCACCGGATGGGGTGACCTGGGCGACTTCTCCATGAGCGAGGAGGGCGCCTACCTCGTTCGCAAAGGCGTAGCCCTGACCACCGCCAGCGAGTTCAAGATCCGCTTCAACAACGCCTGGGACGACTCCAAGAACTACGGCACGGCGTCGGGCGGTGCGGTCGACATCAACAAGGCCGTCGACATCATCACCAGCGGCGGTTCGCAGAACATGAAAGTCCAGCTCGACGGCACCTACGACATCTATTTCGACCTCGCGAATTCGCAGATATACATCATGTCCGAGGGCAAGACCCCGGCAGAGGCCGAATAACGGCCACCCTTTCACGGGACGGCACACAGAGGTTGCCGTCCCGTTTCTGGCCTGCCGTCCCTGACCGGACGGCAGGCCCCGAAACGAACTTTAACCGAGATTCCGCTATGAAAAAATTTCTTTTCCTGCTGCTGGCACTCGTACTTTCCGTATCCGTGTCGTGCAGCGACGACAAGACCGGCGATACCGGCGGCAGTATGCTCTCCGTGACCCCCACGGAGATAGAATTCGAAGCCGCAGGCGGCAGCCGGCTGCTCGACCTGCGCACCGATGCGGGCGCGTGGTCGCTGACGCAGAGCGACAATACCGCATGGTGCACACCGGCCCTCACATCGGGCAAAACCTCCACGTCGTTCGCGGTCACGGCGATCGCAAACGAGTCGTCGAAACGCTCCGCGACGCTTACCTTCACCGCCCCGGGCTGCGATCCGGTCGTCGTCACCGTGACACAGAGCGGCGATGCCTCCCAGGATTTCGAGGGCGAGCAGGTCGTCGCCCAGCCCGATGCGTGGGACAACCGCAAACGCGCCGACATAAGCTACCAGCTGCTGGTATACAGCTTCGCCGACGGCAACGGCGACAAGGTGGGCGACCTGCCGGGGCTGACCCGGCGGCTCGACTACATCGACGCACTCGGCGCCTCGGCCGTATGGCTCTCACCGATCCATCCGGCGGCTTCGTACCACGGTTACGACGTGCTCGACTACGAGGCGGTCAACCCCGCCTTCGGGTCGGACGCCGACCTGAGGGCATTCATCGACGCGGCCCATGCCCGCGGCATCCGGGTCTACCTGGATTACGTGCTCAACCACACAGGCAAAGACCACCCGTGGTTCAAATCGGCCGCCGCGTCCGAAGGGAGCCCTTACCGTGACCGCTATATCTTCTCCGAAGACCCGCAGGCCGACATCGCGGCCGGACGGATCGACCAGATCGCCACCGAGGGCGCCGCAGGCTACGATGCCGGGCAATGGTTCTCGACCGACACGGGGGCGGGTGCCGCGGGACGCTTCAAGTTCGTACTCGACTGGACAAATGCCGACAGCCCGACGGTGACCGTTACCGAAACGACCGACGCCGCGGACGCGGACAACACGCAGGGCGGCGCGGACGACAAATACCTCTATTTCGGCAACGGCACGAGCAAACGCTTCTACGCCAGGGGCGGCAACAGTTACGAACTGACGCTCGACTTCGATTCCGACTGGGGATTCCTCGTCCGCACCTCGACCACGTCGTGGGCCGCAGGCACCAAATACGGCGCCCCGGACAACCGGACGATCATCCGGTTCGGGGAGCCCTTCACCCTGACATCGAACCGCTCGGCCGACCCGGCCAACGTGCAGTTCTCGCTGCCGACGATGTACCATTCGCACTTCTGGACGGCGGCATTCGCCGACCTCAACTACGGCAAAGCCGCCGAGGCGGAGCAGTCCGGGGCGTTCAAGGCCGTCGCCGAAGCGGCTGACAAGTGGGTACGCATGGGCGTGGACGGGTTCCGCCTCGATGCCGTGAAGCACATCTACCACAACGCCTACAACGACGAGAACCCCACGTTCCTCAAGAAATTCTACGACCGCATGAACGAGACCTACAAGGCCGCCGGCGGAGAGGGCGATTTCTACATGGTGGGCGAGATGCTCGACGAAGCGGACAAGGCGGCACCCTATTACCGGGGGCTGCCGGCACTGTTCGAATTCACGTTCTGGTACAAGCTCAAATGGGCGCTGCAAAACGGCATCGGATGCTATTTCGTCAAGGACATCCTCGACGTGCAGCCCCTCTACGCACAGTACCGCAGCGATTACATCGAAGCCACGAAACTTTCGAACCACGACGAGGATCGCACGGGCTCCGACCTGGGGCAGTCCGTCGAAAAGATGAAGGTGGCGGCCGCCGTACTGCTCACGGCGCAGGGCGCACCCTACATTTACCAGGGCGAAGAGCTCGGGTACTGGGGCACCAAATCCAACGGCGACGAATATGTCCGCACCCCGATCCTGTGGGACAAGGCGGGCAACGAACTGGCTTCGGGAAGCCTCTCGGGCAAGATCGACATGCAGATGCTGACCGCAGCGATCTCGGTCGAGGCGCAGGCCGACGACGACGGTTCGCTGCTCAACCTCTACCGCACGTTCGCCCGGCTGCGCAACACCTATCCCGTGCTGGCGCAGGGCAAGATGGTCAAACACCCGGTCTACAACGACGGCAACACCTCGCAGCAATCCATCGCGGCCTGGTACCGCGAGCTGGACGGCGAACGGATGCTCGTCGTGCACAACTTCGGCCAGGAGACACAGATACTGACCCTTACCGACCAACCAGACAAGGCCGTAGGCGTCTCAGGTGAAGTGAAGCTCCAGCGCGGCGACGCTTCGTCGAAACTGCTCATGGGTGCCTGGTCGTCGGTAGTGTTCACGCTCTAAACGACCCGCCATGAAACGGTTGCCCGCATTACTTCTCGCAATGGTACTGGTTGCCTGCGGCACACGGCCGCAGCAACCGACCGCCCACCCCGACTGGAGTTACAGCTCGGTCGTCTACGAAATGAACGTGCGCCAGTACACCCCCGAAGGGACGCTGACGGCAGCCGCACGCGAACTGCCCCGGCTCAGAGAACTGGGCGTGGACGTCGTCTGGCTGATGCCCGTCTACCCCATCGGCGTCAAGGAGCGCAAGGGAACCCTCGGCTCGTACTACGCCATCTCCGACTACGAAGCCGTCAACCCCGAATTCGGCACACTGGAGGATTTCGACCGGTTCGTAGCCGACGCCCACAGACTCGGGCTGCGCGTAATCCTGGACTGGGTGGCCAACCACACCTCGCCCGATGCCCGCTGGATCGAGGAGCGTCCGGCCGACTGGTATGTGCGCGACTCGCTGGGCAACACCATCGTGCAGTACGACTGGACGGACATCGCCAAGCTCGACTACGGCAACGCGGACATGCGTGCCGCAATGGCGGCCGCCATGCGTTTCTGGCTCAACCGCGGCATCGACGGATTCCGCTGCGACATGGCGTGCGAGGTACCCATCGACTTCTGGCAGCAGACGCTGCCCGCACTGCGGAAGGAGTACCCCGGCATCTACCTGCTCGCCGAGGGCGAAGCCCCCGCATTGCACGACGGGGCGTTCGACGCCTCGTATGCGTGGGAACTGCACCACCTGCTGAACGACATCGCACAGGGACGCAAAAGCGCCGCAGACCTGCGTGCCTACGTCGCCAGAGACTCCGCTGCCATGCCGCGCGAGGCGTTCCGCCTGATGTTCACCTCGAACCACGACGAAAACTCGTGGGCCGGGACGGAATTCGAGCGCATGGGCGACGCAGCACGCGTGATGGCGTTGCTGACCTTCACGCTGCCCAACGGGCAGCCGCTCGTCTATACCGGACAGGAGATGGGGTTCGACCACCGCTTCGAGTTCTTCGAGAAAGACCCCGTACCCGCGTGGGAACATAACGGGTTTACGGATTTCTACACCGCACTGATCCGGCTGCGCCACGAGAACCCGGCGCTCGCGGCCGGAGAACGCGGCGGGCAGGCCGCATACCCGCTCGGAGAACGAACACCCGACGGCCTGATGCTGTTTTCCCGCACGGCCGGCGGCAACGAGGTGACAGTCGCTGCGAACCTCAGCGCGGAGGAGGTCGCATTCGACCTGCCGTTCGAGGGCTCGCGCCGCGAGTTCTTCACCGGGAAGGAATACACGGGCGGCACCCGCACCGTGCTTCCCGCATGGCAGTGGCTGGTCTTCGCACAAGACAGGAGATAAGGGTTGCGGACATGCGCCGGGGATGCGCGGAAACAGCGCCGGGAACCCGATAGCACCCGACGGGAATAGACAGTAAACCATCCGAGAAGCACGGGGATGCGCATGAGAAGCACAAGGATGCCCCGGGCGAAACGGGAATCGCTGGAAACCGATTTTTTGCTAACTTTACAAACGACGATATTTTGAACCGATTTTTCATGACACTCGCAGCAGCCGGACTGCTCTCCTGCACAGGGACAGGACAGTCCGCATTCGACCCCGCCTCGGTGGCAGACGCCTCGGGCGAGGTTACCCGCGTCGAACCCCTCTCGTGGTGGACGGGAATGCAGACCCCGCTCCAGTTGCTCGTCAACGGGGCCGGCATCGCGGCATACGACGTCCGCATCGAAGGCGGACAGGGCGTCGGGGTGAAGGCCCGCCACAAGGCCGACAGTCCCAATTACCTATTCGTGGACGTGGAGGTGAAGCCCGACGCGGAGCCGGGCACCTACTACCTCGTATTCTCGCAGGGGGAACGGCAGTTCAAGGTTCCCTATCAGATCGCGGCACGCGCCGAAGGCTCGGCCGCACGCAAGAGTTTCACCACGGCCGACATGATCTACCTCCTGATGCCCGACCGCTTCGCCAACGGCGATGCGTCGAACGACTCGACGCCCCACACGCGGGAGCGCGCCGACCGCAGCGCCTTCTTCGGCCGCCACGGGGGCGACCTGCAGGGGATGATCGACCACCTGGATTACATCGCAGGGCTGGGCGCCACGGCCGTATGGCCCACGCCGCTGTTGCTGGACGACGAACCCGAAGGTTCGTACCACGGCTACGCCTGCGGCGACTACTACCGCATAGACCCCCGGTTCGGCTCGAACGAACTGTATAGGGAGTTCGTAGGCAAAGCCCACGAGCACGGGCTGAAGGTGATTATGGACATCGTCACCAACCACTGCGGCACGGGCCACTGGTGGATGAAAGACCTGCCTTTCAGGGACTGGATACACCAGTTCCCCGAATACACCGGGACGAACGTCTGCTTCTCGACGAACATGGATCCCAACGCTTCGCGCTACGACCTCGACCTGCAGGAGAGCGGCTGGTTCGTGCCGTCGATGCCCGACATGAACCTCGACAATCCCTACGTGCTGCAATATTTCAAGCAATGGGCCGTGTGGTGGATCGAGTATGCCGGCCTGGACGGGTTCCGCGTCGACACCTACCCCTACAACGAAAAGGTGCCGATGAGCGAGTGGTGCGCGGCCGTACGCAGGGAATACCCTGATTTCAACATCGTGGGCGAATGCTGGACGTCGTCGATCCCGCAACTGGCATACTGGCAGGGCGGCAATCCCAACAAGGACGGCTTCGACTCGCACCTGCCGTCGATCATGGATTTCCCGCTGCAGGAGGCCATCTGCCGGGCGCTGCCCACCGACTCGCTCCGCTGGGGCGAGGGCATGACGCGCGTCTACGACTGCCTGTCGCACGATTTCGTCTACCATGACCTGTCGAAAATGATGATCTTCGTCGCCAACCACGACACCGACCGCATCGGCGACATCGTACGCAGAAACCCCGACCGGCTGAAACTCTCGATGGCGATGCTGGCCACGATGCGCGGCATCCCGCAGATATTCTCGGGCGACGAGATGATGTTCACCTCGAAAGACCTCTCGCAGGGACACGGCGGGCTGCGCGTGGATTTCCCCGGCGGCTGGGAGGGCGACGCGGTGAACCTGTTCGACCCCGCGCAGCGCGATGCGGTACAGGCGGGGCTCTTCGACTACACGCAGCGGCTCTTCCAATGGCGCAAGTCGAAGCCCGTGATCCACAACGGCCGCACGATGCACTTCCTCTCGCGCGACAACACCTACGCCTATTTCCGTTATGACGACACCGACGCGGTATTCGTCTTCATCAACAACTCGCGGGGCAAGAAACAGGTGCCGTGGTCGCACTATGCCGAGATCGCCTCGGGGCTGAGCGACGGGCGCAACGTCCTGACGGGCGAAGCCACGGAGGTGGACGACGCCACCACGGTCGGCCCGCGGCAGGCGCTGATCGTAGAATTCAAACGTAAATAACAAGACCGAACCATGAAGAAAATATTTTTATATATCTGCGCGCTGCTGGCCGGTGCAGCCTGCTCGGCACAGGAGACGCTACTCTCGCCCGACGGCCGCCTCCGCCTGGAGTTCAGCCTGGCGGACGGAGGCCGCCCCACCTATACGCTCGATTACAAGGAGCGCCCCGTGATCCTACCCAGCGGCATGGGGCTCGAACTGCGCGGCGAAGCTCCGAAGCTGGAATTCGGGACTGAAATCCGCAAGGGCGAACCGGGGCGTCCGGTATCGCTCTACGACGGGTTCACCCTCGGGCAGGTGGCCCGCAGCGAGTCCGACCAGACATGGCGTCCCGTATGGGGCGAGCAGGCCGAGATCCGCGACCACTATAACGAAATGGCCGTCACGCTGCGGCAGGCCGCGACAGGCCGCGACATGACGATCCGCTTCCGGCTCTACGACGACGGGCTCGGATTCCGCTACGAATTCCCCGAACAGGAGTCGCTGACCTATTTCGTCATCGGCGAGGAGAAAACACAGTTCGCCATGACGGGCGACCACACGGCGTTCTGGATCCCGGGCGACTACGACACGCAGGAGTACGACTACACGGAGTCGAAGCTCTCGCAGATACGGGAGCTGATGCCCGGCGCCATCACGCCCAACTCGTCGCAGACGCCCTTCTCGCCCACGGGCGTACAGACGGCCCTGCAGATGAAGAGCGACGACGGGCTCTACATCAACATCCACGAAGCGGCGCTGGTCGACTATGCGTGCATGCACCTCGACCTGGACGACCGGAATTTCATCTTCACCTCGCACCTTACGCCCGACGCACAGGGATGGAAAGGCTACATGCAGGCGCCCTGCCACACCCCGTGGCGCACGGTGACGGTCTCGGACGACGCCCGCGACATCCTCGCCTCGCATTTGATCCTGAACCTCAACGAGCCGTGCGCTTACACTGACACCTCGTGGATCAAGCCCGTGAAATACATGGGCGTATGGTGGGAAATGATCACCGGCAAGAGCGACTGGGCCTATACGCGCGACGTGCCGTCGGTACAGCTCGGCGTGACGGATTACGCCCGGTGCAGGCCCAGCGGCCGCCACGGCGCCAACAACGGGAACGTGAAGCGCTACATCGACTTCGCGGCGGCGCACGGGTTCGACCAGCTGCTCGTCGAAGGCTGGAACGTCGGCTGGGAGGACTGGTTCGGGCACACGAAGGATTACGTCTTCGATTTCGTGACCCCCTACCCCGATTTCGACATCGCCGCGCTGAACGAATATGCGCACGGGAAAGGCATCCGGCTGATGATGCACCACGAAACGTCGGCTTCGGTGCGCAACTACGAACGCCACCTGGAAGCGGCCTACCGCCTGATGAACAAATACGGGTACAACTCGGTCAAGAGCGGATACGTGGGCGACATCCTGCCCCGCGGCGAGCACCACTACGGGCAGTGGATGAACAACCACTACCTCTATGCCGTCCGCCGGGCCGCCGACCACAAGATCATGGTCAACGCCCACGAGGCGGTGCGCCCGACGGGCCTCTGCCGCACCTACCCCAACCTGATCGGCAACGAGTCGGCACGCGGCACGGAGTACCAGGCGTTCGGCGGCACGAAGCCCCACCATGTGACGATCCTGCCCTTCACGCGCCTGCAGGGCGGCCCGATGGACTACACGCCCGGCATCTTCGTAATGGACGTCGCGGAGGTCAACCCCGGCAACCACTCGCACGTCAACGCGACGCTCGCCAACCAGCTGGCGTTGTACGTGACGATGTACTCGCCGCTGCAAATGGCGGCAGACCTGCCCGAACACTATGAGAAATACATGGACGCGTTCCAATTCATCAAGGACGTGGCCGTCGATTGGGACGAGAGCCGCTACCTGCTGGCCGAGCCGGGCGACTACATCGTCGTGGCGCGCAAGGCCAAAGTCACGGGCGAGTGGTTCGTGGGCGGCGTGACGGACGAGAACCGCCGTACGGTGACGCTCCCGTTCGACTACCTCGACCCCGGCAAGGAGTATGTGGCGACGCTCTACGCCGATGCCCCCGATGCCGATTACCAGACCAATCCGCAGGCGTATGTCATCCGCACCGGGAAGGTCGGACAACGCACGGAACTCGACGTGGAGATGGCGCGCGGCGGAGGCTTTGCAATCTCCATACGCGAGGCAACCGACGCAGACCGCAAACTCCGCAGGCTGAAATAACGGGATTTGCCGTTCGCACGGCGATCATGCCGGGGCCCACACAGCCGGCGCCGGCGCTGAACCCGTACCCCGGCACGGCCGCGGACGGCAGCAGACCGTCCGGCCTCCACTGCCAGCCGGCATGCGGCACTCGGCAATGTCCGGCAACGGAATGCCCGCACAGCCCCCCCCCTCAAAAAATCCTTTGCCCCTTGTTCCACAGGAACAGGGGCTTTTTTATGCGTATTTTTAAATTATTTTGCTATTTTTGCCCTCGGTAGCACCCAATATTCACGCTCAAAATCAAAACCATGACACTCAACGAATACCAGCAGCACGCACTCGAAACGGCAATCTATCCCGAAAACCGTCGCATCATCTACCCCACGCTCGGGCTTACGGGCGAGGCGGGCGAAGTGGCCGACAAGGTCAAAAAGGTCATCCGCGACGGCCACGAGGAGTTCACGGACGAGAAGCGGCTGGAGATCGTCAAGGAGATCGGCGACGTATTGTGGTACTGCGCGACGCTCGCCCGCGACCTGGGGTACGAACTGGACGACGTGGCGCAGATGAACGTCGACAAACTCCGCTCGCGCATGCAACGCCACATCATCTCGGGCAGCGGCGACAACCGCTAAGGACATGGAAGATTATATCTTACGGGAGATCAACAGGATCGGGGAGCTGATCGCCGCCCTACTGAATAAAATCGGGCTGATGAGACAATCAGCCTCCCCGGAGCAGATACGGACGACGGCCAAGACGGAGCTGGCCGAGAAACTGGACATCGACATCGACACGTTGCTGGATGAGCCGGATTTCATCGGCCGGCTTACGGACGAATACGGGTTCGGCGACCAGGAACTGGACAAGTTCGCCGAACTGCTCTTCGACATGGCGGCCGCATCGGAGCAGCACGCGGAACGGCTGCGCCTCGCGGCTGCCGTCGGCGCGATATACAGTTATCTCGACGCAAAGAAAGCCCCGGCGTCGCTGAACCGCTACTACATTCTCAAAGACCTGGACAAGTACATCAAAGAACCTCAATAAATGGAACAGGAAAAACAACTTACGTCATTGCCCGAGAACGCTTACCGGGAACTCAAACCGGGCGAAGAGTACACGCCCATCATGCCCGCCTCGTCGTCGCCCAGGGAGGTAACGCCCTACTCGGTCACGATGGGTATCGTCATGGCCATCGTCTTCTCGGCCGCCGCGGCCTTCCTCGGCCTGAAGGTCGGGCAGGTATTCGAAGCGGCGATCCCGATCGCCATCATCGCCGTCGGCATGGGCAACGTGATGGGTAAGAGGAACATGCTGGGACAGAACGTCATCATCCAGTCGATCGGCGCCTCGTCGGGCGTGATCGTCGCGGGTGCCATCTTCACCCTCCCGGCGCTCTACATCCTCGGGCTCGACGCGGCATTTTACCAGGTGTTCCTCTCGTCGCTCTTCGGCGGGCTGCTGGGCATCGTGCTGCTGATCCCGTTCCGCAAATATTTCGTCAAAGAGATGCACGGGAAATACCCCTTCCCCGAGGCTACGGCCACGACCGAGGTGCTGATCTCGGGCGAGAAGGGCGGCAACCAGGCCAAACTGCTGGCCGTGGCAGGTCTCATAGGCGGCCTCTACGACTTCGCGGTAGGCACGTTCGGCATGTGGACGGAGTCGGTATCGACGCGCATCTGTGCGTGGGGACAGGTGGCAGCCGACAAGTTCAAGGTGGTATTCTCGCTCAACACGTCGGCCGCCGTATTGGGCCTGGGCTACATCATCGGATTGAAATACGCCATGATCATCACGGCGGGTTCGTGCCTGGTGTGGTTCCTCGTCGTACCGCTCGTCGGGTCGCTGGCCGACACGATCGACCCGGCGGCCATGGCCTCGCTGCTGGGCGTGACGCGCGCCGACATCCTCGCCGACCCCGCCAGCATCTTCACGGCAGAAAACCTCTTCGCCTTCATCGGCAAACCGCTCGGCATCGGAGGCATCGCCATGGCGGGCATCATCGGCATCGTCAAGCAGTCGAAGATCATCCGCCAGGCCGTAGGGCTGGCCGTATCGGAATTGGGGGGGGGCAACAAAACCGCCCCGGCTGCGGTAGAACGCACGCAGCGCGACCTGACGATGAAGCGGATCCTCACGATCCTGATCGCCACGCTCATCTCGGTCTTCGTATTCTTCCACTTCGGCCTGCTGGACGGCTGGATACAATCCGTCACGGCCATCCTGATCGTCTTCGTCATCGCGTTCCTCTTCACGACCGTGGCGGCCAACGCCATCGCCATTGTCGGCACGAACCCCGTGTCGGGCATGACGCTGATGACGCTGATCCTCTCGTCGCTGGTTTTGGTGAGCGTCGGGCTGAGCGGCACGACGGGCATGACGGCGGCGCTGATCATCGGCGGCGTGGTCTGCACGGCGCTCTCGATGGCCGGAGGGTTCATCACCGACCTGAAGATCGGTTACTGGCTCGGCACGACGCCCCGCAAGCAGGAGGCCTGGAAATTCCTCGGCACGTTCGTTGCTGCGGCGACCGTGGCGGGCGTGATGATCATCCTCAACAAATCGTACGGGTTCGTGGGCGAAGGCGCCCTCGTAGCCCCGCAGGCCAACGCCATGGCCGCCGTGATACAGCCCCTGATGACGGGCGGGCAGACCCCGTGGATGCTCTACTTCTGCGGCGCGGCACTGGCGCTGGTGCTGACCTCGATCGGTGTTCCGGCCCTCGCATTCGCGCTGGGCATGTTCATCCCGATGGAGCTGAACGCACCGCTGGTCGTGGGCGGCCTGGTGGCATGGTTCGTATCGAACCGTTCGAAGGACGAGGGGCTCAACAAGGCGCGTTTCGACCGCGGAACGCTCATCGCCTCGGGCTTCATCGCCGGCGGCGCGCTGATGGGTGTGGTGAGCGCCCTCTTGAAATTCGCCGAGGTGGACTGGTTCCTGAGCGGCTGGGCGGACTCGAACGCCGCCGAGTGGACGGGGCTGGCGATGTACCTCGTACTGATCGGCTATTTCGCATGGCACACGCTCCGGGCAAAAAAAGAGGAATAAACCATAAACAGATATTGTCATGGATTTAAAAGAAAGATTCCTGAAATACGTCTCCTACGACACCCAGTCGTCGGAGGAGAGCACGACGTTCCCTTCGACCGAAAAACAGAAAGTACTGCTGGCCGCCCTGCGCGACGAAATGGAGGCATTGGGCATGACCGAGGTCTCGATGGATCAGTACGGTTACGTGATGGGCACCGTCCCTGCGACGCCGGGTTGCGAGAATGCCCCGGTGATCGGGTTCATCGCCCATGTGGACACCTCGCCCGACATGAGCGGCAAGGACGTCAAACCCCGCGTCATCGAGGAGTACGACGGCTGCGACATCGCACTGAACGGCCAGCTGACGATGCGGGTCGCGGATTTCCCCGAGCTGGAGTTCTTCAAGGGGCACACGCTGATCCATACCGACGGTACGACGCTGCTGGGTGCCGACGACAAGGCGGGCGTGGCGGAAATCATGACCGCCGCCGAGTACCTGCTCGCACACCCGGAGGTGAAACACGGCAAAATCCGCATCGGCTTCACGCCCGACGAGGAGGTGGGCCACGGGGTCGATTTCTTCGACGTCAGGGCCTTCGGCGCCGACTTCGCCTACACGGTAGACGGCGGTATGGAGGGTGAGCTGGAATACGAGAACTTCAACGCCGCAAGCGCCAAAATCGACATCCAGGGGCGCAACGTCCACCCGGGATACGCCAAGAACAAGATGGTCAATGCGCTCGACGTGGCGTGCGAACTGCAAGGGCTGCTGCCGGCCGCCGAACGTCCGCAGTACACCGAAGGATACGAAGGGTTCTACCACTGCGTAGGGCTGAACGGCACGGTCGAGAAAGCCTCGGTCAGCTATATCATCCGCGACCACGATGCGGAGAAATTCGAGCAGAAAAAGGTATTCATGTGGGCCTGCGTCGACCTTTTGAAGAAGAAATACGGCGACGGGGTGCTGACCCTGACGCTCAAAGACCAGTATTTCAACATGCGCAAGATGGTCGAGCCGCACCCGCAGGTGATCGACAAGGCGCTCAGGGCCATGGAAATGGCCGGCGTGAACCCGATCGTACGCCCCATACGCGGCGGTACGGACGGCGCACGCCTGTCGTTCATGGGGCTGCCCTGCCCCAACCTCTTCACGGGGGGCATGAACTTCCACGGCAAATTCGAATATTGCTCGCTCACCACTATGCACAAGGCAGTGCAGGTGATCCTGAACCTGGCGCAGTTGTGGGCGGAATAACATAACGTATATATGGATAGCTTCGGTTTTCTGAAAGTGGCGGCAGCCGTGCCGCACGTACGGGTCGGCGACTGCGATTTCAATGCGGAGCGCATGGCCGCTATGGCCGACGAAGCGGCACAGCGGGGCGTGGAGATCGTCGCGTTCCCCGAGTTGGCCCTGACGGCCTACACCTGCGGCGACCTGCTGCTGCAACCCGCACTGCTCGACGCGGCCGACGAGGCGTTAGCAAGGCTGGTACGCGACACGCGCAAGCTGCCGCTGACGATGATCGCGGGGGCTCCGCTGCGCCACGCTCAGACGCTCTACAACTGCGCCGTGGTCTTCACGCAGGGGCGCATACTTGGCGTCGTCCCCAAAACCTATATCCCCGACTATACGGAATTCTACGAGAACCGCTGGTTCGCATCGGGCGCAGGCATCTCCGAAGAGACGATCCCCGTCGCGGGGCAGGCTGCGGATTTCGGCGCAGGCCTCACGTTCGAGGTCAACGGCACGGAGTTCGGCGTGGAGCTGTGCGAAGACCTCTGGACGGCAGTGCCGCCCTCGTCGCACATGGCACTCAGCGGCGCGAAGGTGATCTTCAACCTCTCGGCATCGCCCGAGGCCGTCGGCAAGCACGCCTACCTGCGGCAGCTCGTAGCGCAACAGTCGGCACGCACGATAGGGGGTTATGTCTACTGCTCGGCCGGCTTCGGCGAATCATCGACTGACCTGGTATTCGCCGGGAACGGCATCATCGCCGAAAACGGAAAGATCCTGCGCGAAGCGAAGCGTTTCGTGCTCGAAGAGCAGTTGGTGGTGGCCGACCTCGACATCGAGCGGCTGGAATTCGAACGCCTCAGGAACACCTCGTTCCGCGTGAATGAAGGCGCGGCGGAGAACACCGTGATCGAAATGGAAATCCCCGAAGGGCTGCGCGCGGCGGCGCTCGACCGCGAAATCGACCCGATGCCGTTCGTGCCGCAGGACGAAGCGCACCGCAGCCAGCGCTGCGAGGAGATCTTCCAGATACAGTCGCACGGGCTGGCCAAGCGGCTGGTACACACGCGCTGCGAGAAGGCCGTGGTCGGCATCTCGGGCGGGCTCGACTCGACGCTGGCGCTGCTCGTGGCGGTACGCACGTTCGACAAGCTGCAACTCGACCGCACGGGAATCATCGGCATCACGATGCCCGGGTTCGGCACCACGGATCGCACTTACAACAATGCGCTGGAGCTGATGCGCAGCCTGGGCGTCACCGTGCGCGAAATCCCGATCCGCGACGCCTGCCTGCAACACTTCAAAGATATCGGGCTCGACCCCGAAGACCGCTCGGCGGCCTACGAGAACAGCCAGGCACGCGAACGCACGCAGATACTGATGGACGTCGCCAACATGGAGGGCGGGCTGGTGGTCGGCACAGGCGACCTGAGCGAGCTGGCCCTGGGATGGGCGACTTACAACGGCGACCAGATGTCGATGTACGGCGTGAACGCCTCGGTGCCCAAGACGCTGGTGCGCCATCTGGTAAAATGGGTGGCCGACACCGAGTCGGATGCGGGGGCCCGCGCCACGCTGCTCGACATCATCGATACGCCGGTCAGCCCGGAATTGCTGCCGGCGGACAAGGACGGCAGGATCAGCCAGAAGACCGAAGACCTGGTAGGCCCTTACGAGCTGCACGATTTCTTCCTCTACAATTTCATCCGCGGAGGTTATCGTCCGGCGAAGATCCTGTTCCTGGCCGAACAGGCATTCCGCGGCAGCTACGACCACGCTACGATCCGGAAATGGCTGGAGGTATTCTTCCGCCGCTTCTTCTCGCAGCAGTTCAAGCGCTCGGCAATGCCCGACGGCCCGAAGGTCGGTTCGGTGGCCCTGTCGCCCCGGGGCGACTGGCGTATGCCTTCGGACGCCTCTGCAGCCGTATGGCTCAAGGAACTCGAAACACTGTAAACCGTAAATACGAATAAATAAAAATGAAGAAAACCCTTTTGTCCATCGCCGCGTCACTGCTGCTCGCAGGCGGCACCGCGTCGGCACAGGACTGGCAGGAAGCACTGAAAAAGGCCGCGACGGAGGCCGCAGACAAAGCGACAGGCGGCAAACTGACCCAATATGCGCTGGTCGGGACATGGAACTACTCCGCTCCGGGCGTAAAATTCGAAGGCAACGACCTGCTGAGCCAGCTCGGGGGATCGGCGCTCGAAGGTACCGTCAAAAGCCAGCTCGACAAGGTCTACCAAACGGTGGGCATCAAGCCCGGCGCAGGTTCGGTCACGTTCGGCAAAGACGGCGCATTCAGTACCCAAATGGGCAATTACAAATTGTCGGGCACCTATACGTTCGACCCTTCGACCCATGTGGCCGCGATGAAATTCGCCAAGGAGAAACTCGGCAAGGAAAAGCTCGACTTGGGCGAGGTTCCGGGACACGTATCCCTCAGCGGGACGAAAATGATACTGGTCTTCCCGGTCAGCAAGCTCATCGAGATCATCAAATCCTACGGCAGCAAAATCTCGTCGATGGAGACTATCGTCGCCCTGCTCGAACAGTACAAGAACGTATACATCGGATTCGAATTCAGCAAGGAAACGGGAGAAAATGCGAAATAGTTGAAAAAAATTCATATTTTTTTCAAAATGACAGATTCACGGCGGATCTGTCATTTTTTATTACGGATATTTACCGATCGCTCCCCGCACTCCCCCGGACAGTAAGCAGATGGGGTGCAGAAGTCGCAAACGACATAAGTAAAATATTTTAGCAATTTCTTAAAGAACTTGCAAAACTCAAACGGATACATTATTTTTACCACCGAACAGATTCCACAAACCCTTAAACACAGATTGACTATGAACGAGCAAGCACATCAGTACGTCGAAGATTTCATGGCGCAACTAATCCTCCGCAATCCCAATGAGCCGGAATTCCACCAGGCCGTCCGCGAGGTCGCCGAATCGCTGGCTCCCCACATCGTGGCGAGCCCCGTATTGCAGAAAATGAAAGTTCTGGAACGCATTGCGGAACCCGAGCGCGTCATCATTTTCCGTGTGCCCTGGCTCAACGACAAAGGCGAGATCGAGATCAACCGCGGCTACCGCGTGCAGATGAACAGCGCCATCGGCCCCTACAAGGGCGGCATCCGCTTCCACCCTTCGGTCAACCTGTCGATCCTGAAGTTCCTCGCCTTCGAACAGACCTTCAAGAACAGCCTCACGACGCTGCCGATGGGCGGCGGCAAGGGCGGTTCGGATTTCAACCCCAAGGGGCGCTCGGACAACGAGGTGATGAAATTCTGCCAGTCGTTCATGACCGAATTGCAGCGCCACATCGGACAGGACACCGACGTCCCGGCAGGCGACATCGGCGTCGGCGGCCGTGAGATAGGCTTCATGTTCGGGCAGTACAAGCGCCTGCGCGACGAATTCACGGGAACGCTCACCGGCAAGGGACGCGACTGGGGCGGCAGCCCGCTGCGCCCCGAAGCGACGGGCTACGGCACCTGCTACTTCGCACAGGAGATGCTCGCCACGCGCAAGGAGTCGTTCAAAGGCAAGACCGTCTGCATCTCGGGATCGGGCAACGTGGCACAGTATGCCTGCCAGAAGGCGACGCAACTCGGTGCAAAGGTCGTGACGCTCTCCGATTCGTCGGGTTACATCCACGACCCCGAAGGCATCGACGAGGCAAAACTGGAATATGTAATGGAATTGAAAAATATCTTCCGCGGACGTATCAAGGAGTACGCCGACCGCTATCCGTCGGCCAAGTACTACCCCGGCGAGCGCCCGTGGGGCGTGAAGTGCGACATCGCCATGCCGTGCGCCACGCAGAACGAGCTGAACGGAGACCAGGCTCAGGCGCTCGTGGACAACGGCTGCATCTGCGTAGCCGAAGGGGCGAACATGCCCTCGACCCCCGATGCCATCCGCATCTTCCAGCAGCACAAGCTGCTCTTCGCCCCGGGCAAGGCTGCCAATGCCGGTGGCGTTGCGACCTCGGGGCTCGAAATGACGCAGAACTCGATGCGTATCACCTGGTCGCCCGAAGAGGTCGACGCAAAACTCCGCTCGATCATGGTGAACATCCACTCGGTATGCGTGCAGTACGGCACCCAGCCCGACGGCTACATCAACTACGTAGTCGGAGCCAACATCGGAGGCTTCATGAAGGTCGCCAACGCCATGCTGGCGCAGGGTTGCGTATAAACCGGCAGCCAAAGTATCAAGTATTGGAAAATCCCGGGCTTCCTTGCCAGAAGCCCGGGATTTTTTATTGTCCGTGCGCGAAGGGTATCGTGCCGAGGAGGGATTCGTGCGGAGACCCGCACCGGAAGCATATCCGGCCCGAAAACGGATTACAGGAACAGCACAGCCAGCGTCGCGACGGCAAAGCCGCCGCAGAAACCCGCAAGCACCTGTTGTCCGTTATGGCAGCCGAGGTAAAGGCGTGCAGAAGCCAGCGCGCCCGCACAGAGGATGGCCACCATCAGCGGCACCATCATGTTGCCTACGCCCGCAACGTTCATCACCACCAGCAGCGCCACGGCAGCGCCCATGGCCGTAAGGTGCAGGCTGATCTTCCAGTAGAACGACACGACGAGGCAGAGCACTTCGCAGCACGCCGCGGCGATCATGAACTTGCGCAGGAAAATGGCCGACGGGATCTTGGCGATGGTGATGGCGCAAAGCACGTAGCAGACGGCCCCGACCAGCAGCGGCAGCAGCCGCTCGCGCCGGTTGTCGATCTTGAAGTCGGAAATGCGTCCCAGCGAGCGCAGCACACCCAAGGCCAGCAGGGGGATGATCATCGCATAGAGTACGACCACCCACAGCAGGTAGAACTTCACATTGGCGGGATAATGCGCGAAAACGGTGAGCGTCAGCAGCACGACGATCAGGTAAAGGGGCAGCAGGAACGGGTGCAAGACCCACGATATTGCGTTCGAAAGTTTCTTATACATCATTCAAATTTGTCACGGTTTCCTCCCCGCAGCCGTCCGGCAATTGTCCATCCGGCGGGAAGGCATATTTCCGGCAGCACGGCCGCCCGGTAAAAGGGCGTACGCGAAGCCGCCGGGTCAAAACTTCGCTATATCTGTTTGCGGAGCCGGGCGACGGGAATGCCCAGCATCTCGCGGTATTTGGCCACCGTGCGCCGGGCGATGCGGTAACCCTTGCCGTTGAGGATGTCCATCAGCGTCTCGTCCGTCAGCGGATGGCGCTTATCCTCGTCGTCGATACACTCCTGCAGGATATTCTTGATCTCGTAACTCGACACTTCCTCGCCGCTGTCGGTCTGCATCGCCTCCGAGAAGAGCGACTTCAGCAGGATGATGCCGAACTGCGTCTGCACGTACTTGCTGTTCACCACGCGCGAGATGGTCGACACATCCAGCCCCGTGCGGTCGGCGATGTCCTTGAGGATCATCGGCCGCAGTTTCGACTTGTCGCCGTCCTTGAAATATTCCTGCTGGTAGTCCAGGATGGTCTGCATCGTACGCATAAGCGTATCGTGGCGCTGCTTGATGGCCGAGATGAACCATTTGGCCGAGTCGATCTTGTTCTTCACGAACTGGATCGCCTCCTTGTCCTTCTCGCGGACAAGGCCGTCGGCACCGACCATTTCGCGGATCATGTCCATATAGCGGCGGTTGACGCGCACCTCGGGGACGTTATACGAATTGAGCGACAGCTGGAAATGCCCGTCCTGATAGTCGAGGATGAAGTCGGGGATGATGTAGGGCGTCGTGTCGGTTCCGCCCTCGGCATAGAGGTTGCCGGGCTTGGGCGACAGGTGCCTGATCTCGGCGATGGCCTCGCGGAAATCGTCCTCGGAAACCTGCAGGCGCGACATCAGTTTTTCGTAATGCTTCTTGACGAACTCGTCGAAATAGGCAGTCAGTATCTTGCGCGCCAGCCGGCGGGGGCGCGAATTGATAGGGATCTGCGCCATTTGCAGCAACAGGCACTCCTGGAGATTGCGGGCGCCTATGCCGGCGGGTTCCAGTTCATGGATGATGCCGAGCAGTTTCTCCAGCTCCTCGGCCGAGGTCTCGATCCCGACCGTGAAGGCGATGTCGTCGGCCACGGACTCCAGGTCGCGGCGCAGGTAACCGTCCTCGTCGATGCTCCCGACCAGGTATACGGCCAGTTTCATCTCGCGCTCGGAAAGGTTGCGGAACCCCAGCTGCTCGATCAGGTACTCCTGCAACGAGCGGCCCTCGGTCAGGAAGACCGGGCGCTGCTTGTCGTCCTTCGAGTAGTTATTGATACGGCTTTTATAGGAAGGGGTGTCGTCTTCACGCAAATATTCGTCGACCGAAATCTGCTGGGGCTGTTCCTCGTCCTCGGCAGCACGATCCTCTTCCTCCAGCACGATATTGTCTTCGATCTCCTGTTTGATGCGCTGTTCGAGCTGCACGGTGGGCAACTCCAAGAGCTTGATCATCTGAATCTGCTGGGGCGAAAGCTTCTGCTGAAGCGACAGTACCTGTTTCTGATTAATAGCCATACTTTTTCCAAATTAAGAATTAAAGGATTCTGAATTTGGTTTCTTCTTCGGGGTTAATATACAACACAAACGGCCGCAACCGGAAAATCGTATGGGGAAGAGCGATTTCGGGGGTTCGCCGCACGGCCCGGACAGGTAAATATCCGGGTTATGCGCCGGTACGAAACAGCCTTCCCGGGCGGTTAAAATTCGGCGTTCTTCGGCGTGCGCGGGAAAGGCTGCACGTCACGGATGTTGGTCATGCCCGTCACGAAAAGCAGCAACCGGTCGAAGCCCAGGCCGAAGCCCGAGTGCGGGGCCGAACCCCAGCGGCGGGTATCGAGATACCACCAGAGTTCCCGTTCGTTCATACCGAGCTCCCGCACCCTTGCACGAAGCTTGCCATAATCGGCCTCGCGCTCCGAACCGCCGATGATTTCGCCGATTCCGGGGAATAATACGTCCATGGCGCGTACCGTCTTGCCGTCGTCGTTCTGCTTCATGTAGAAGGCCTTGATATCCTTGGGGTAGTTGATCAGGATGACCGGGCGCTTGAAATGCTCCTCCACGAGGTAACGCTCATGCTCGGACTGCAGGTCGCACCCCCAGTCGCAGGGGAATTCGAACTTGCGGCCCGAAGCCTTCAGGATCTCGACGCCTTCGGTGTAATCGAGGCGCTTGAAATCGTTGTGCAGCACGAAGTTCAAACGTTCCAGCAACCCCTTGTCCCACATCTTGTTCATGAACTCGAGGTCTTCGGCACAGTTGTCCAGCGCATATTGGATCAGATACTTGAGGAAATCCTCGGCCAGTTCCATGTTGTCCTCCAGTTCGTAGAAGGCAGCCTCGGGCTCGATCATCCAGAACTCCGACGCATGGCGCGGGGTGTTCGAGTTCTCGGCGCGGAACGTGGGGCCGAACGTATAGATACGTCCCAGCGAGAGGGCTCCCAGTTCGCCTTCGAGCTGGCCCGAGACGGTCAGGTTGCACGACTTGCCGAAGAAATCCTGCGCATAGTCGACCTTGCCCTCATCGGTCTTGGGGACATCGTTCAGGTCGAGGGTCGTCACCTGGAACATGGCGCCTGCGCCCTCGCAGTCCGAAGCCGTGATGAGCGGCGTATGGAAATAATAGAAGCCCTGTTTGTTGAAATACTCGTGGATGGCATACGCCATGGCGTGGCGGATGCGCAACACGGCACCGAAGGTATTGGTTCGCGGACGCAGGTAGGCAATTTCGCGCAGGAACTCCAGCGAGTGCCCCTTCTTCTGGAGGGGATAGGTTTCGGGGTCGGCCGTGCCGTACACCTCGATCTTCGCGGCCTGCACCTCGACCCGCTGCCCCGACCCGAGCGATTCGACGAGCCGTCCGTCGACGCGGATGCAGGCGCCCGTGGTAATCGGCTTGAGCTGCTCCTCGTCGAATTTCGAAAGGTCGACGACCACCTGTATGTTCGCAACGCACGATCCGTCGTTCAGGGCGATGAACGCCACGTTCTTGTTTCCGCGCTTGGTGCGCACCCATCCCTTGACGACAATGTCGGTGTCCACGACGCCCGACTTCAGAATTTCTACGATTCTCTGCGTTTTCATATGATCAATTTTATCTATGCCTTTAACGGCTCTTTTTCCATCTTACAAAGATACCCATTATTTGCGATTTGGCAAAAAAAAAGTACCTTTGCCTAACCTATATTAAGAACACACGCATGAAACGTACGATACTGCTGACGGCGGCCATCCTCTGCGCCGCAGGCGCCCGGGCGCAGGAGGCATACGACCTGCTGATCCCCGAACCCGAAACCCCGGTAGCGCTCCGCCCCGTCGAAGGGGGCCGCATTTACCGCACGGAGGTCATTCCCTACGACAAGCGCCATGACGCCGATGCCCGCAACTTAGCGGGCGCCGACGCATATATGGCCTACACGCCCGAACCGTTCGCCGCATCGGGCGACGCGGTTGCCGTCGGGCAGGTGGTCGAAATACCCTACGTGTGGACGGACGGGGTCGTCTACCTGCATCTGGAAAACATAGGCACGGCCTACACCCTCACGGTCAACGACAGCAAGGTGGCCGAAGTCGAAGACCCTTCGACGCCCGCCGAATTCGCATTGACGCCCTACATCCGCGAAGGCAAGAACGCCATCGCGCTGACGCTGCGCCGCAGTGCCGCCGACCGGATCAACGCCGTCCCCGCCTCGCGCAAGGCTTTCGAGAACTGTTACCTTTACACGCAGACCAAACGTTCGATCCGCGATTTCGAGATCGCGCTCGTGCCCGACTCGACACGCAAATTCGGCGTGCTGGAGCTGGCGATCGTCGCGCAGAACGGTTTCAACTACGACGAACCCGTGACCGTAGGCTACGACATCTACTCGCCGCAGGGCAAGCTGCTCGAGTTCAACATGCAGGAGGTCATGATTCCCGGACGTTCGACCGACACCGTGCGCTTCACGCCCTTCATCTACGGCACCAACGCCAACAAGTGGGAGCCGGGCGCCAAGAACCCGCCGCTCTACAAGGTGATGCTCTTCACGCGCCGCGACGGGGCTTACCGCGAATACATGCCGCTGAAGATCGGCTTCGGCAAGACGGAGCTCGTCGACGGGCGCCTCACGCGCTTCGACAAGGAGCTGAAACTGGTCAAGGCCGGGTACAACGCCGCTGCCGACCGCAAGACGACCCTCGCGGAGCTGAAAGCGCTCAAGGCCAAGGGCAATAATACGATATGCCCCGACTATCCGCAGCCGGGGTGGTTCTATGACCTGTGCGACGAGCTGGGGCTCTATGTCATCGACTGCGCCAACATCAACGCACCCGAAAAGCGTGACGACCGGAAGGTCGGCGGCACGCCGTCGAACGACCCGTCGCTGGCGGACGAATACCTCGAACGCGTGAAGGCGATGTACTACCGTTCGCGCAACCATTCGTGCGTCATCGCATTCGCGCTGGGCGGCGAATCGGGCAACGGATACAACATGTACAAAGCCTATGAGTGGCTCAAGTCGGTGGAGAAGTCGCGCCCGGTGATCTGTGCGGATGCCGACGGCGAGTGGAATTCGGATTTGTAGGCAATGACCGTCGAACTGATCGTCATAGGTAAAACCGATTCGAAGGAGGTCGCAGCGCTGGTCGAGATGTACGCCCGGCGTGTGAATTTTTACTGCAAGTTCGCGGTCACGGCCCTGCCCGACGTCCGAAACACCAGGAACCTCACGGTAAAACAACAGCGTACGGCCGAAGGCGAGGCCATCCTGCGCCAGACAACGGACGGCGACTACGTCGTACTGCTCGACGAGCGGGGCGAGGAGATGCGCTCGGTGGAATTCGCCTACTGGCTTCAGAAACGGATGAACAGCGGCGTGAAACGCCTGGTACTGGTGATCGGCGGCCCCTACGGATTCTCGGACGAGGTTTACAGGCGCGCCGATGCGAAACTGTCGCTCTCGCGCATGACCTTCTCGCACCAGATCGTGCGGGCGATCTTCGCCGAACAGATATACCGGGCCTTCACCATCCTCAACAACGAACCCTACCACCACGAATAGAACGATGCAGCAGCGCCCCGCCATAGCCGTCGTAGCCCCCAACGTCCTGATGGGCGTCGGGCTGAAAGCCATCCTGGAAAAGATCATCCCGATGGCCGACGTGGAGCTTTTCGGCGATTTCGAAACATTCGCGCAGGCAACCCCGGAACGGTTCTTCCACTTCTTCGTCGCGGCACAGCTGTTCGTCACGCACAGTTCGTATTTCCGCCCGCTGCGCCACAAGACGATCCTGCTTTGCAACGGGCAGCCGCAGCCGGCCTATGCGGACATGCACAGAATCGACGTCTGCACCAGCGAAGAGACCGTCGTACGCGATATCCTGCGTATGCACCACGGGGCGCACCACCACGAGCACGACATCGCAGGCGCCGCTCACCCCGCAATCGCACAGCTCTCGGGACGCGAAGCCGAGGTACTGGCCCTCATCGCCCGGGGCTATATGAACAAGGAGATCGCCGACCGCCTGCAAATCGGGCTGACGACGGTCATCTCCCACCGCCGCAACATCATGGAAAAGCTGGGCATTCGCTCGGTGGCCGGGCTGGCGATCTACGCCATGACGGCCGGATATGTCGCGGTCGACGAACTCTGAGCGCCTCCTCACAAATTAGGATTGCAGCTTCCGAAATAATTCCGTTACTTTGCAGCTGAATTAAACGTCTTATCGTGCACCGCAAACAACTGTTCATAGCACTCCTGCTGCTGCCGCTCCTGTCGGCTGCCGCGGGGAGGCATTCGTCTGCGCCACTCCCGGCAGCGGAAACCGCGGCGGTACGTGCGGCTGCCCAAGGACAGGCGGAAACGGAAGTACAGGCCGGGGCGGCAGAGCAGGCGACAACCGCAGGACAGGCCGTAAACGGAGGCTCCGCGGGAATCGGGGGACAAGCAGGAAACGCAGGGCAGGCCACGTTCGGGAAATACCCGGCGACCGAAGACAATTCGACAGCCGAAGCGACCACAGACGCGGGCGAGGCCGACCCCGCGGGCGTCGACACGGTGATCGTGGTGGACAAGGTACAGGTAACGGCCATCAAACAGGGCATGGTGCTGCGCTCGCAGCCCGTGGCGGCAGCCATCGTCGGCAGCCGCGCCATCGAACGGGGGCATGTCGACGCCCTGAAAAACCTCTCGCAGAACGTCCCCAACTTCTACGTCCCCGACTACGGGTCGCGCATGACCTCGTCGATCTACGTCCGCGGGCTCGGGGCGCGGATCGACCAGCCTGTCATGGGGCTCAACATCGACAACGTCCCGGTGCTGAATAAGGACAATTACGACATGGAGCTGGCCGACGCCGAGCGCATCGAAGTGCTGCGGGGGCCGCAGTCGACGCTCTACGGACGCAACACGATGGGCGGGGTCATCAACGTCTACACGCTCTCGCCGCTCGCGTACGAGGGTATCCGCCTGAGCGCCGAATACGGCAGCGGCGACAGCTACCGGTTCAGGGCTTCGTCCTATTACAGGATAAACCCCGACCTGGGCATGGCCGTAACGGGCTATTATACGCATACGGGCGGATTCTTCGAGAACCTCGCAACAGGCGAGAAATGCGACTGGGAGCGGATGGGCGGCGGACGCTGGAAGGCGCAGTGGCGCAACCGTGCGGGGCTGCGGATCGACAATACGCTGTCGTTCTCGGTGCTCGAGCAGGGCGGGTATCCCTATGCCTACGTCGGCGAGGAGATCGTGCACAACGGGCAGACGGTCATCCGCCCGGGCGAGATACGCTACAACGACCCGTGCTCCTACCGCCGCACGACCCTCAGCGACGGGCTCACGGTGCGCTACGACGCCGGCAGTTTCTCGGTGGCCTCGATCACCAGCTACCAGTATTCCGACGACGAGATGATCCTCGACCAGGATTTCCTGCCCCTTTCGTATTTCACGCTCAAACAGGCGCGTACGGAACACACCTTCACCGAGGACATCGTATTCCGCTCGCACGAACGGGGGGCGTACCGCTGGCTGCTGGGCGCATTCGGATTCTACCGCCACGGCGTGATGAACGCCCCGGTGCATTTCAAGCAGACCGGCATCGAGGAGCTGATACTCAGCAACGCCAACGAACACGACCCGCAATACACCTACGACGCATGGGATGACGACGAGCTGCTGCTGGGCAGCCGCTTCCGCAACCCCTCGGCAGGCGGGGCGCTCTATCACGAATCGAACTACACGGCCGGGCGCTGGCGCTTCACCGCGGGCCTGCGCTTCGACTACGAACACACCCGCCTGCGCTACCGCAGCTCCACGCAGACCGGCTACACGGCGACCGACCGCGTGAGCGGCACGACGGGGCACTACCCCCTGTCGATCGACATCCGCAATACGCTCAAGCGGAATTTCACCGAAGTACTGCCGAAATTCTCGGTGCTCTATGCCTTCGATGAGATACACAACCTCTACGTTTCGGTGGCCAAAGGGTACAAGGCCGGCGGGTTCAACACGCAGATGTTCTCCGACGTGCTCCAGCAGAAGATGATGAACGAAATGGGGTTCGGGACGGTATACGACGCGGATAAAGTCGTGAGCTACGAACCCGAATACAGTTGGAACTACGAATTGGGCGGGCACTTTTCGTGCATGGGAGGCGCCGTGCGGGGCGATTTCGCGCTCTTCTACATCGACTGCCGCGACCAGCAGCTCACGATCTTCCCCGAGGGGACGACCACCGGGCGCATGATGACCAATGCCGGACGCACGCGCAGCTTCGGCGGCGAGTTGTCGCTGCAGGTATCGCCGTGGCAGAACCTCGACATCAATGCGGCCTATGGATACACAAATGCCAAATTCGTCCGTTATAACGACGGGAAAACCGATTACAAGGGCAACTACCTGCCCTACGCGCCGCAGCATACGCTGTCCGCAACCGGGGCGTGGACGATCCCCACGGGGGTGCAGTGGCTCGGAAATATCGTCCTGCAGGCCGGCGTGCGCTGCGCGGGGCGCATCTGGTGGAACGAGGAGAATTCGCTCTCGCAGCCCTTTTATGCGCTGGCCGAAGCCTCCCTGCGTTTCGAACAGAAACACTATTCGGTCGACATATGGGGACGCAACCTCGCGGACACGGGTTACAACGTATTTTATTTCAAGTCCATCGGCAACGAATTCGTACAGCGCGGACGTCCCAGGACATTCGGCATAACACTGAATATTAACCTATAACGACAATAAAACAATGAAAAAACTCCTTATCCTGCTCGCCCTCGCGGCCTGTGCGGCATGCAACACCGAAGACGACAACGATAACCGGCAGACGGCCACTTTCGGGGGCACGCTCACCATTACCAGCAATCAGACCCCGTCGGCGACACCCTTTGTGACAAACAACATAAGTTTCGAACTTACGGAAGACAACAGCGGTCTGTTCAAGCTCACGATGTACAACGTGCGTTTCGCGCAGTCCATGCCGATGTCACTCAACATCGTTATCCCCGAACTGAAATACGAGGACTCGGACGGCGACGGCATCTACGAACTGACGAGCACGGCCGATCCGATCATCCCCTACATCGGCGGCAAACCGTATTACAACCCGCAAACCGGCAAGGGATTCGCAATCCCGATGTTCACCGGCAGGCTCGCCAACGGCGGCCTGGAGGTGATCTTCACCTGCCGCAACGCGCAGATTCCCGTGGGCGACGAGACACTCGACCACAAGGCCGTGTACAAGGGAACGATTCTTTTGTAACTTTGCACCGAAAAACGTAACGATATGAAGGCAGAATACAAACCATTCGTAGACGAGCTCATCGAGCTCTGCATCAAGGAGGACATCGGCGACGGCGACCACACGTCGCTCTCGTGCATCCCCTCCGACGAACACGGCCGCATGCGCCTGCTGTGCAAGCAGGAGGGAATCATCGCCGGCATCGAGATCGCGCAGGTCGTATTCCACCGTCTCGACCCGGAGATGGAATTCGAGCAGGTACTCAGCGACGGCGACCGCGTGAAGCCCGGCGACGTGGCGTTCTACGTCTCGGGACGCCTGCGCTCGCTGCTGCAGGCCGAACGCATCATCCTCAACATCATGCAGCGCATGAGCGGCGTGGCTACGCAGACCGCCGTTTACGTCGACCGCCTCGCAGGGCTGCATACCCGGGTGCTCGACACGCGCAAGACCACGCCCGGCATGCGCGTGCTGGACAAGATGGCCGTGAAGATCGGCGGCGGCGAGAACCACCGCATGGGACTTTTCGACATGATCCTGCTGAAGGACAACCACATCGACTTCGCGGGCGGCATCCGCAAAGCCATCCACGGCGCCCGCGAGTACCTCCAGGCCAAGGGCAAGGATATTCCCATCGAGTGCGAAGTACGCTCGCTGGAGGACATCGACGAGGTGTTCGCCGCGGGCGGCGTCGACCGCATCATGTTCGACAATTTCACGCCCGCAATGACCCGCGAGGCCGTGCAGAAAGTCGCAGGCCGCTGCGAGACCGAATCGAGCGGCGGCATCACGCTCTCGACGATGCGCGACTACGCCGAATGCGGCGTCGACTTCATCTCGGTCGGTGCCCTGACGCACCAGATCAAGTCGCTCGACATGTCGCTCAAGGCCTGCGAATAATCAGGACGCGCTGTCGTCACAGAATCGTCCGGACAACGGTTAATCCATGAAACGCCTGCTCCATACCCCGCTGGCCCTGTTACTACGGCGCATCGTACTGCTCTATGCGGTACTGATGCTCTGCCGCGCGGTTTTCTATCTCTACAATGCGCAGTTGCTGGGGACGATCGGCCGGGGTGAGCTGTGGCAGCTGCTCGCCGGGGCGCTCAAGTTCGACACAGCATCGGTCGTCTATGCCAACGGGATATTCATCCTGCTGGCGTTGCTGCCCCTGCATGTGCGCGAACGCGGCTGGTACCGCAAACTGATGTACTGGTACTACGTCGCAGTGAACGCCGTGCTGGTCGTGGCTGTCAACATGTCCGACTGCGTCTATTTCCGGTACACGCAGAAACGGTTCACCGCCGATGAAATCTTCTTTGCCGACAACAGCAATTCGGTGCAGCTTGTCGGTAAGTTCATGGCTGAAAACTGGTACCTGGTACTCGTCGCCGCAGCCCTCGTGGCGCTGCTGGCATGGGGTTACGGCCGCAAGGTGCGCGAGGAGAGCCTGCTGAGCCGCGGCTGGGCCTACTACGTCGGAAGCACGGTGATCTTCGCCGCAGGCGCAGGGCTCTCGATCGCAGGCATGCGCGGCGGCATGACCCGCATGACACGGCCGATCACCCTTTCGAACGCCACCCTCTATACCGACGACAGCGGCAAGGCGAACCTCATCCTGAGCAACCCGTTCTGCATCCTGCGGACGATCGGCAGCGCGGGAAGCGTCAATTACAAAAAATATTTCACCCCCGAAGAGCTGCCGCAGCATTTCACGCCCGTACACCAGCCCGCGGACAGCGCGGCGGTGAACCTGACAGGGCGCAACGTCATGGTCTTCATCATGGAGAGCATGTCGGCCGAGCATTCGGCCTACCTGATGCCGGAGGTTTATGCCGGCCGGGAAACCAAGGGCTTCACGCCGTTCCTCGACTCGCTGATGCGCGGCGGCCTCTGTTTCAAACGCATGTATGCCAACGGCACGCGCTCGATACAGGCCATGCCCTCGGTGCTGGGCAGCATCCCTTCGTTCCGGACGCCGTTCGTACTGATGCCGCAATCGCTCGGTGAAAGCCGGCAGTTGCCGGCCATGCTCCGCGACCAGGGTTATTCGACGGCATTCTTCTGCGGCTCGGAATACGGCTCGATGGGATTCGGGGCTTACGCCCGCTCGGCAGGCGTCGAACGGCTCGTCAGCCGCGAGGACTACGAGGCGAAGTACGGCAAAGGCGATTTCGACGGGTACTGGGGCATTTGGGACGAACCGTTCCTGCAATTCACGGGCGAGGAGCTCTCCCAGATGCCGGAACCTTTCTTCGCCACGCTGTTCACCCTCTCGTCGCACCACCCCTTCGTCGTCCCGGCACAATACGAAGACAAACTCCCGGACGGATACACGAAGATACACAAGGGCGTGGCCTACGACGACAACGCCTTCCGGCTCTTCTTCGAGCGCTTCGGAAGCGAAGAATGGTTCCGCCGCACGCTCTTCGTATTCGTAGCCGACCATGTGTCCTCTGAAAAATTCGCCGCCCAAACCCGCAGCTATCCGGGCAACTACCATATCATCGGCTTCATGTATACCCCCGACGGCGCCTTGCGGGGCGAGGTCAGCGAAGTCGTGCAGCAGCTCGACATCATGCCCACGCTCCTGGGGCTGCTGGGCAACAGGGAGCCCTATTTCGCATTCGGGCGCGACGTGCTGAACGAACCGCAGCGACCGCAATGGTCGGTGAGCTGGGACGGGGCGTTCCAGGCCGTGACGAACGACGGCACGATCCGCTTCGACGACGCGCAGGAGACACCGGCGGCGTCAAGCGCCCGGGACTCCCTCCTGCAGGACTTCCGCGCCCTTGTCCAGCAATACTATTCCCACGCAGAAAAAAAGAGTTACATCGTCCATGATTGAATTCAAACCCGTGCGCCTCGAGGATAAACAGACCATCGAGCGCTATACCATGCCCTCGGGCATCTATAACTGCGACCTCGCATTCGCCAACATGTACTGCTGGCAGGCGACGTATCGCAGTGCCTGGGCCGAGATCGACGGCTTCCTGGTGATCCGCTTCCAGATCGGGGGCGGGGAGAAGATCGGGTACATGCAACCCGTCGGCGAAGGGGATTTCGCCCGGATCATCCCCGCCCTGCGCGAAGATGCTCATGCGCACGGACAGCGGCTGCGCATCATCGGCCTTACGGACGAGGGGCGCGAGATGGTTCGCAACATGCACGCCGGGCTGTTCGCGTTCGAATCCGACCGCGGGATGGAAGATTACGTTTACAACGCCGACGACCTGCGCAACCTCACGGGACGCAGGTACCAGCCCAAACGCAACCACATCAACCGTTTCATGGCGGAGTACCCCGGTTTCCGGTACGAGCAACTCACGCGCGAGCGGTTCGGGGAGTGCATGCAGCTCGAACGCGAATGGCGCCGGGCCCACGAAGGGCACACCTCGGAGCTGTGCGCCGAACAGCGGGCCATGCAGCGGGCTTTCGAACATTTCGAAGAACTGGAAATGCTCGGCGGCTGTATCTACGTAGGCGACAGGCTGATCGCGTTCACATACGGTTCGGCGGTCAACGACCATACGTTCGACACGCATGTTGAGAAGGCGGACACCGACTACGACGGCGCCTTCACGATTATCAACAAACTCTTCGCACAGCACCTTCCCGCGCGTTTCACGATGATAAACCGCGAGGAAGACCTCGGGATCGACGGGTTGCGCCAGTCGAAGCTCTCCTACCACCCCGCCGTCATCCAGCACAAATATGCGGCCATCCACCTGCACCCGGATGAAATCGCCTGCAAGGAGCTGTGGACGGCTGCATTCGGCGACGACGAACAGTTCGTCGACTCGTTCCTGATGCGCTATTACAGCCGCCGCAGGATGCTGACGGCCGAATGCGAAGGGCGTACGGCGGCCATGCTCCACCTCGTGCCGTTCGAGAGCGAGCTGGGACGGTCGACCTACATCTACGGCGTAGCGACGGCACCCGAATTCCGCCGCCGGGGACTGGCCGGCAAGCTGATGCGCGAAGCCATGCGGCTCATCGGCGAGCAGGGCGACGAGGCGGCCTTCCTGATCCCGAGCGAGGAGTGGCTGCACGGGTTCTATGCAAAATACGGCTTCGAAGGCACCGTCCCGGTGACATTCTCATCGCAAGACGGCTTCGATTTCGGGACGGGCGACGCCTCGAAAGACAGGGCCATGGTCTGGCGGCGAGCCCCCGGGGCTCCGCTGCCCGAGGCACTGCACTGCAACTACGCGAACAAGTAGCAGCCCCGCATATTCCGCCACAGCAGGAAGTGCGCTATCGTTCCCGCGATAAGAAAGCCGCAGACTTTACAGTCTGCGGCTTTCCGTTTTGCATATCGTCACCTAAAGTCGTCAGAATATGGTTCCGCCGTCCACCTTGGTCGTAGTCCAGGGGACTTCTTTCACCGAAGAAATCACGGCCTCCTGACCGACAACCGTCAACGTAATTTCGTACTCCACGCCAGCCAGCAGCGACGGCATGGTATCGGCCTTAATGTTTGCTGTGAATTCTTTGCCGTCGATCGTGCAGGTCACGGCAATGGTAGGCTGACCGGCCATAGGTATTACAAGCGCCTTTTCGCCGGCGGCCAGGGTAAGCGTCCCCGTCGCCGTTCCGACCGGATCCACCTTGCCGTCTACCATGTTAAGCGTGCCGGTCGCATAGATTCCACCGGTAATCTGTACCTGGGTGAGATTGGCAGCACCTGTGTATCCATTGCCGGCCGTTGCCAGAAATGAGAGTTTGGAATAGGCGTGCCCCATCTCAACGGCGACAGCTCCCGCATTGGCAGCATTGACAGACTGGTGCTGGTAGATCAAATCCTGTGCGGCCGCATCCTTTTGCGCCGTCAGCGTATATTCGGCACCACTGGCAGAAGTAGTCACGGCCAAAGCCGCAGGCGCCCATGCCACCAGCGTACCGCCCGTACGATCCACCAAAATAGGATCGCCCTCGACAGTCCATGCATCGGCACTATATTTCACCAGTTTCGTTGCAGCGGTAACGCCGGGAATAAAAACATTGAAATCGGCTGCGTACGGTTTCGCCTCGGCACGCGTAACGACATCGAGTGTCGTCACACCTACGAAATGTACAGGCGCGATTTCAGGCTGGGGGGGGGTAACTTCGTCCTGTTTATCGCAAGAACAGAAAACGGCCGAAGCCATGGCTGCAGCGGCAGCGGCATAGTAAAAAAGTTTCATTTAGATAGTTTATTAAATTGTTATACATTTTTTGGACGGCCTGCAACCCGCTCAAACGAATTCAACCGACAGCCCCAATTATCCTCTCTTACAGAACGAAATCATTTACATAACACATAATTGTTTACTTCGCAACACACAATTTCGCTCTTTAATGACATTCAAAGTTAAATAAAAACCATCACATTGTACCATATGAACCGCAGAAGCATACATAAAAAGCATTTTTGTATACCATATCGAGCTACTTAATATAGCTCGTGGGCGGATATGATTACAGCTTCCTAAAAATCGACGGGAAAGGCGCCTGAAACCGGCAAAATACCGGACATGCATTGCTCGAAGCAGGCTGCAGAAAAACCGCCCCCTCAACGGCAAAGGCCGGAAAAAGGCAAGGCACTAAAAAACCCGAAGTTTTCACTTCGGGTTTTGCGGGGGAGAGCCCGGAGGCGAACAACGCCCGGGTCAGGCGATTCGGGGCTATTTCCGTGCGATACGCCGCAGGAAGCACTCGATCGTATTCTCCATCAGGCAGCAGATCGTCATCGGCCCCACGCCGCCGGGAACAGGGGTGATGACCGACGCCTTGGGCTCGATAGCAGCGAAATCGACGTCACCGCACAGCTTGCCGGTTTCGGGATCGCGGTTGACCCCCACGTCGATCACCACGGCACCGTCACGCACCATATCCGCCGTTACGAACTTCGGGCGGCCGATCGCCACGACCAGGATGTCGGCGCGGCGCGTCACCTCGCCCAGGTTACGCGTACGGCTGTGCGCCATGGTCACGGTGGCATTGGCATCCAACAGCAATTTCGAAACGGGAAGCCCGACGATATTGCTGCGGCCGATCACCACGGCCTCCTTGCCGGCGATCTCCACGCCCGCAGCCCGCAGCATCTTGAGGATACCTTTCGGCGTACAGGGCAGGGTACAGGGCTGTTTCTGCCACAAAGCCGCCACATTGAGGGGATGGAAGCCGTCGACATCCTTCCCCTTGTCGATCGCGGCGATCACCTTGTCCTCGTCGATATGCTTGGGCAGGGGCAGCTGCACCAGGATTCCGTCGACGCCTTCGTCGGCATTCAGGTCGGCGATGATGCCGAGCAACTCGGCCTCGGAGATCGACTCCGGCTTACGGATCGTCGTATTGCGGATGCCGACCTCGGCCGAGGCCTTGGCCTTGCCCGTCACATAGGAGACGCTGCCCGGGTCTTCGCCCACGAGGATTACGACCAGATGCGGCACGCGTCCGTATTTCGCACCGAAGGCAGCCACTTCGGCGGCCATTTCGGCCTTGAGTTTTGCTGAGAGTTCTTTTCCGCTGATAACCATACCTTAATATATAACTATTTTTCAAATGCCCAATGTCCGATGTCGGTGCGATGGAAGAGGTTGTCGCATTCGATGCGTGCGACATCCCGCAGCGCATTGGCGTGCGCCTCGGCCAGCGTGGCTCCTTTGCCCACGACGAACAGCACGCGGCCGCCCGAGGTGAGGATGCGGCTGCCGTCGGCCTTCGTCCCCATGTGGTAAAGGGCGCCTTCCACCCGGTCGAGCCCCTTGATCTCGCAGCCCTTTTCATAGGCTCCGGGATAGCCTTTCGAGGCGAGCACGATGCCGAGCGTGGCGAAATCGTGCCATACGAGCTGCGTATCGCCGCCGTCGGCCACAGCGCAGAAGATATCCACGATGTCGCTTTTCAGGCGCGGCAGCACGACCTCGGTTTCGGGGTCGCCGAAACGGGCGTTGAATTCGATGACCTTGATCCCTTGCGGGGTCTTCATCAGGCCGCCGTAAAGCACGCCTTCGAACGGGCAGCCCTCGGCGACCATCGCGTCGGCGGTCGGTTGCAACACCTTCTCGAGCGCATAGCGTTCATCCTCGGCCGTGATGAACGGCAGGGGCGAATATGCGCCCATACCGCCCGTATTGGGCCCCTTGTCGCCGTCGAATGCCCGCTTGTGATCCTGCGCCAGCACCATCGGCCATACCTTATGCCCGGAGACGAAGCACATGAACGAAAATTCAGGCCCCGTGAGGAAATCCTCGACGACGACCTTGCCCGCGCCGAATTTGTCGTCGAGCAACATGTCCTTCAGGGCGGCATCGGCCTCCTCCATCGTCTCGGCGATCACCACGCCCTTGCCCGCGGCCAGCCCGTCGTATTTCAGCACGGCAGGCAGCGGACGCGAAGCGACATAGTCCATCGCCGCGGCATAATCGGTGAAGGCCCGGTAACCGGCCGTCGGAATGGCGTATTTGGCCATCAGGTCTTTGGCGAACTCCTTGCTCGACTCGATACGCGCGGCAGCCTTCGTAGGGCCGAAAGCCCGCAGCCCGGCGGCCTTGAACGCATCGACCACACCCGCCGCCAACGCCACCTCGGGGCCGACGACCGTAAGACCGATGCCGTTCTGCGCCGCAAAATCGCGCAGCCGCTCCACCTCCGTCTCGCGGATAGCCACGCACTCGGCCTGCGCCGCAATACCCGCATTGCCGGGGGCGCAAAATATCTTCTCCACCCGGGGCGAGCGCGACAGCGCATCCACAATTGCATGTTCACGGCCACCGCCGCCAATAACCAAAACTTTCATACGAATACGAATTAACAGTTTTCACCGCCGTTATGCCGCCGGACGATGTATGCACGGCCTGCCGCCGCTCACAAGTCCGGCACTCTCCCCAAGCCCCTCCCTCGGGAGAGGCTTGTCGCAGCGGCAAAAGTTTTTATTTATACCGTCCGATTTCCGATCGCCACGGAAGCGGATTTCACCTTGGCGAAGTCCGCTCCGGGCGGGAAACAGGATGCTGTGCCCCGCCCGAAGCGGGCACGGTGAGGCGAAAGGTGCCGCGATAATCGAAAATCAATGTTTGAAATGGCGCTCGCCCGTGAATACCATGGCGATGCCCTTCTCGTCGGCCTTCCGGATCGAGTCCTCGTCACGTACCGAACCGCCCGGCTGCACGATGGCCGTCACGCCGTATTCGGCAGCCAGCGTCACGCAGTCGTCGAAGGGGAAGAAGCCGTCCGAAGCCAGCACCAGCCCTTCGGTGACGCCGGCGGCATGCGCCTGCCGGAGGGCGATCTCGGCCGAGCCGATGCGGTTCATCTGCCCGGCGCCCACGCCCAACGTACGGCCGTCCCTGACGGCGACGATGGCGTTCGACTTGACGTGCTTGACGATATGCCAGCCGAAATTCAGGTCGTCCATCTGTGCCGCGGCAGGTTTTGCCTTCGTCACGCACATATCGGCCGTGACGGTTTTCGTCACCACGTCAAGCTCCTGCACCAGCAGGCCGCCATTGACGCTGACATATTGCTTGGGGTCGACGGCCCCCTGCTGCATATCAACCTCCAGCAGCCGCAGGTTTTTCTTCGTACAGAGCACTTCGAGCGCCCCTTCGTCGAATTTCGGCGCCATGATGATCTCGAGGAAAATCGATTTCATCAACACGGCCGCCTCGCGCGTTACGGTGCGGTTCGTGGCGACGATACCCCCGAAGATCGACACCTTGTCGGCCTCGTAAGCCTTCGTCCAGGCATCCACGACATCCTTGCCGACGGCAGCACCACAGGGATTCATGTGTTTGAGCCCCACGCAGAACGGCTCATCGAACTCGCGGACGATACACAGCGCGGCATTGGCATCCTGGATATTGTTGTACGACAACTCCTTGCCGTTGAGCTGGCGGGCAAAAGCCAGCGAATAAGGCACCTCTTTCTCCTCACGGTAGAACTTGGCCGACTGGTGGGGGTTCTCCCCGTAGCGCAGCGACTGCACGAGGTCGAATTCAAGGAACAGCTTCTCGTTAAGCCCGGCCTGTGCACGCATATAGGCCGCGATCATCGCATCGTACTCAGCCGTATGGGTGTATGCTTTGGCCGAAAGTTTCAGGCGCGTAGCCTTTTCGGTATTGCCGGCAGTGCGGATCTCGTTCAAAATCAAGTCATAGTCCGCAGGGTCGCAGACCACCGTGACGTCGGCCCAGTTCTTGGCGGCCGAACGCAGCATCGAAGGGCCGCCGATGTCGATGTTCTCGATGGCGTCCTCCATCTTCACATCGGGTTTGGCAATGGTCTGGCGGAACGGGTAGAGGTTCACACAGACCATGTCGATAAATTCGATATTGTTATCTTTCAGGGCTTTCAGGTGTTCGGGATCGTCGCGTCGCGCCAGCAGGCCGCCGTGCACGTTGGGGTGCAGGGTCTTGACGCGGCCGTCGCAGATCTCGGGAAAGCCCGTCACGTCGCTGATGTTGATTACTTCCACCCCGCTGTCGGCCAGCAGTTTCATCGTGCCGCCCGTGGCGATCACCTCCCAACCCAGGGCACGCAGGCCCTTGGCGAAATCAACGACACCCGTTTTGTCGCTGACACTGATTAATGCACGCATATCGTTATTATTCCTTTAATAATTTATTTATCGTTTCTATATAAAGCGGATATTCCACCGCATGGATCCGGGCTTCCAGCTCGGCGATGTCGTCGCCGTCGTATCCGAACGCCCGCTGGGAGATGATCTTCCCGCCGTCGAGCGTCGCATCGACATAATGGATCGTCACACCGAAGACCTTGACGCCGTATTCCAGCGCCTGTTCGATGGCATGTGCCCCGCGGAATGCCGGCAGCAGCGAAGGGTGGATGTTGACGATCCGTCCGCCGTAAGCCCCCAGCAGCACGTCGCCGACGATACGCATGTACCCCGCCAAGCAGACCAGCTCCACGCCGGCTTGGTCGAGCCGCCGCACGATCTCGCGCTCGTAGTCGGCCTTCGAGGCATACTCTTTCGGGGCGAATACGAATGCCTCGACCCCGTGCCCCGCAGCCCGCTGCACAACCCCGGCGCCGGGTTTGTCGCAGACCATCAGCACCACCCGGGCCGGGATCTCCCCCCGCTCGCAAGCCGTGGCGATGGCCTCGAAGTTCGTGCCGCTGCCGCTGGCAAAGACCGCAAGGCGTCGCACGGCCTTAGCGGATTACGACACCCTCGGTGTCCGTGACGCGTCCGATGACGGCCGCCTTCTCGCCCTGCTCCGCAAGGATGGCGATGGCTTTCCCCGCCTGCGATGCATCGAGGGCGATGACCATGCCGATGCCCATGTTGAAGATGTTGAACATCTCGCGGTGGGCCACCTTGCCGTATTTCTCGAGGAAGCGGAACACGGGCAGGATCTCCCAAGTGCCCTCCTCGATCTCGAGCCCCTGTCCTTCGTGCAGAATGCGGGGGATATTTTCGTCGAACCCTCCGCCCGTGATATGGCTGATGCCGTGTACGTCGCAGCTGCGGATCACTTCGAGCACCTGCTTCACGTAGATCTTCGTCGGGGTGAGCAGCACTTCGCCCAGCAGTTTGTTCGACAACTCGGGATAGACCTTGTGCAGATCCAGGCAGTTATCCGCAAGAATCTTACGCACGAGGCTGAAGCCGTTGGAGTGCACGCCGCTCGAGGCGATGCCCACCAGCACATCGCCGGCCCTGACCTTCGATCCGTCGATGAGCTTCGATTTCTCGACCACGCCGACCGTGAAACCGGCGATGTCGTACTCGCCCTCGGAGTACATGCCCGGCATTTCGGCCGTCTCGCCGCCGACCAGCGCACAACCCGCCTGGCGGCAGCCGTCGGCAACACCGCTCACGATGGCCTCGATCTTCTGGGGTTCGTTATGGCCTACGGCGACATAGTCGAGGAACACCAGCGGCTCGGCACCCTGCGCCAGCACGTCGTTGACGCACATGGCCACGGCATCGACGCCGATCGTGTCGTGCTTGTCCATCTCGAACGCCAGCTTGAGCTTCGTGCCCACGCCGTCGGTACCGCTCACCAGCACCGGCTCCTTCACGTTCAGCGCCGAGAGGTCGAACATGCCTCCGAATGCACCGATATTGCCCATCACGCCCAGGCGCGAGGTCGATGCCACGTGTTTCTTGATGCGCCGCACCACTTCGTATCCGGCCTCGAGGTTCACGCCGGCCTTCTCATAACTCTGTGCCATTATAATCTTCCTTTAACAGTCCTTAACATTTTACGTCTTTGTTCACCTCATCGACCGACTGGTACAACGCCGTGGGATAGTGCCCCGTGAAGCAGGCCATGCACAAATCCTTGCGGTTCCCCGCCCTGAGCAGTGCCCCGGGCGACAGGAACGCCAGCGAATCGGCGCATATCTCCGCCCGGACACCGTCCACCTCCTTGCGCGCCGAGATCAGCTCGTCGCGGGTCGAGGTATCCACCCCGTAGAAGCAGGGGTGCGTCATCGGGGGACTGGCAATGCGCACGTGCACCTCGGTGGCCCCCGCCTCCTTGAGCATCGTGACGATGCGGCGCGAGGTCGTACCGCGCACGATCGAATCGTCGACCAGCACCACGCGCTTGCCCTTGACGATCGTCCGCACGGCCGAGAGCTTCATGCGCACCCCTTTCTCGCGCAGCTCCTGCGAAGGCTGGATGAACGTACGGCCGATGTACTTGTTCTTGATAAGCCCCATTTCATACGGCAGGCCGCTCGCCTCGGCATAGCCCATCGCGGCGCTGAGGCTCGAGTCGGGAACCCCGACCACGATGTCCGCCTCGGCAGGCGCCTCGCCGAAGAGCAGGCGCCCCGACTCCTTGCGGTAGGCATGGACGTTGCACCCTTCGATGTCGCTGTCGGGACGTGCAAAGTAGATATACTCCATCGAGCACATCTCGCAACGCTTATACTGCGAGAAATCGCGGCTCCGGATGCCCTCGCTGTCGATCGTGACGATCTCGCCCGGCTCGACGTCGCGGACGAACTCCGCACCCAGCACGTCGAAGGCACAGGTTTCGCTCGACACGACATAACCGTCGCCCAGCCGGCCGATCGACAGCGGCCGCAGGCCGTATTTGTCACGGCAGGCATAGATGCGGTTGGCGGTCATGATCAGGAATGCAAAAGCCCCCTCGATCATATTCAGTGCGTCGATGATCGAATAGATGCGCGGACGGTCGTGGTATTTGGTCTCCTTCTTGATCAGGTGCGCCAGGATCTCGCTGTCCGAGGTCGACTGGAAGAGGCTCCCCTTGTTCTCGAGATAAATTCGCAACAACGCCGAATTGACGATATTACCGTTGTGCGCCAGCGCGAAATCGCCCGTGTTGTGGCGGAAAAGGAACGGTTGCACGTTCTCGATGCCACCACCGCCGGCGGTGGTATAGCGCACATGCCCGATGGCCATGTCGCCCTTGAGCGTCGAGAGCTTTTCCTCGTCGAACACCTCGGTGACCAGGCCGCCGCCCTTGATGCGGCGGAACGTCGCGTCCCGGTCGACGGTCACGATACCGGCACCCTCCTGTCCGCGGTGCTGCAAGGCATGCAGGCCATAATAGGTCAGCGACGCAGCGTCCTTGACTCCGAAGACGCCGAACACCCCGCACTCCTCATGCAACTCGCGGTCGCTAATCTGCCCCATCACCATTACCCGACGATTTTCTGCAAACGTGCCAAAATCTCCTCGTAAGCCTCGCGCACCTTGCCCAGGTCACGACGGAAACGATCTTTGTCGAGTTTCTCGTTGGTCGTCATGTCCCACAGACGGCAGGTATCGGGCGACACTTCGTCGGCGAGCACGATCTCCCCGTCCGACGTGCGGCCGAACTCGATCTTGAAGTCCACGAGTTTGATGTTCATCTTGGCAAAAAGGTTGCGCAGGATCTCGTTGATACGCGAGGTCATGGCGTAGATCAGTTCGAGTTCCTCGTAGGTCACGGCACCCAATGCCACGGCGTGGTGGTCGTTGATCAGCGGGTCGCCCAGCTCGTCCTTCTTGTAGCAGATGTCGTAGATGACGTTCGACGGCTGCGTCCCCTCCTCGATGCCGAGGCGCTGGGCCATCGAACCGGCGATAACATTGCGCACAATCACCTCCAGCGGGATGATCGTCACCCGGCGGCACACCTGATCGCGGTCGTTGATCGTCTCGATATAGTGGGTCTTGACACCCGACTTCTGAAGCTCCTTGAAAATCAGGGTCGAGATGGCGTTGTTCAGCACGCCCTTGTTTTCGATCGTGGCTTTCTTGATGTTGTTGAAAGCCGTTGCCGCATCCTTGTAGTGGATGATGATCTTGTCGGGATCGTCGGTGCGGAAAACCTGTTTTGCCTTGCCTTCGTAGAGCATTTCGAGCTGTTTCATGGTGTTTGTGAGTTTAAGTTTTATGTTGTACTAATTTTTGCGGAAATAGTCGACGGCATTGCGGAACAGCGACTGCTCCTTCTCGCCTGCGATATTTTTGAAGAGGTTTTTCTCGTAACGCTCCGTATGCCCCATCTTGCCGAGGATCTGGCCGTCACGCGACACCAGGCCCTCGATGGCATACGACGAACCGTTGGGGTTGTACGGCGCCTCGGCCGTCGCACGCCCTTCGGGATCGACATACTGGAAGGCCACCTGCCCGTTGGCGAACAGCTCCCGGGCAAGTTCTTCGCTCACGACGAACTTGCCTTCGCCGTGGCTGACAGCGATCGAGTGGATGTCGCCCAGGCCAAAGCCCGCGAGCCACGGGGAGTTGAGCGTCGAGACGCGCGTCGAGACGATCTGCGAAATATGGCGGTTGATGTCGTTGCGGAACAGCGTCGGCGAATCCTTGGTCACCATGCCCAGGCGGCCGTAAGGCAGCAGGCCGGATTTGACGAGCGCCTGGAAACCGTTGCAGATGCCGAGGATCAGCCCGCCGCGGTCGAGCAACGCATGGATTTCATCGCGTATATCCTTATTGTTGAGTACGTTGACGATAAACTTAGCGCTGCCGTCGGGTTCGTCGCCCGACGAGAAGCCGCCGCTCAGCACGAAGATATGGGCGCGGCGGATATGTTCCTTCATTTCGCGGATCGAACGCAGGATGTCGTCGCCCCCGAGGTTACACAACACGCTCATTTCGACCTCGGCCCCGGCCTTGCGGAATGCCTTGGCCGTGTCGTAGTCGCAGTTGGTGCCCGGGAACACGGGGATATAGACCAGCGGATGTTCGACGGCTTCGCCCCGATAGGCGAAAGTCCGGGGTGCGGGCTCCGAAGTCATCACCCCGGCATGGTTCTCCCCCTTGTCGGGGTAAACGGCCGCGAATTTCTCGGTATTGGCCTTGTAGAGGGCGTCGAGCGGCATTTTCACGCCGTTGACGGTCAACGCCCCATCGGCTGCGGTCATACCCAGCAGCCCGGCCGCAGGATGGGTCAGTTCGACAGCGCTCTCGACAAGGATCGAACCATAGGCGTATCCGAAGAGTTCCGCCTCGTCCATCTCCACCTCGGCGCCGATGCGGTTGCCGAAAGCCATCTTGGCAAGACCTTCGGCGACACCTCCGAAGCCCACCGACCATGCGGCGAGGATATTGCCGCGTTCGATATTTTCGCTGACGAAGCCGAAGTTGTCCTTCAGCTGCGCCGTATCGGGCATATGGTTCTCCCTGGGCGTATGGCGCACCAGGTAGATACGGTTGCCGGCCTTCTTGAAATCGGTCGAAATGACCGTCCCGGCATTCACCGTCGTGATGCCGAAGGCCATCAGCATGGGCGGAACGTTGATATGCTGGAACGTGCCCGACATCGAGTCCTTGCCGCCGATCGAGGGCAGGCCCAGTTCGACCTGCATCTTCAGCGCACCGAGCAGGGCACCCAGCGGCTTGCCCCACGAGCGGGGATCGCGGGTCATGCGTTCGAAATATTCCTGGTATGAGTAACGCATCCTGTCATAACGCGCGCCCGCAGCCACGACCTTGGCAGCAGCTTCGACGACGGCATACGCAGCACCGTGGTAAGGGCTCCACGAGGCCAGGTAGGGATTGTAGCCGAAGGCCATGATGCTGGCCGTGTCGGTGTAACCGTCGGTCGGGAGTTTCTGCACCGACACCTGCGTTTCGCTGCCCTGCGTGCGGCCGCCGAACGGCATCAGCACGGTGGAACGGCCGATCGTCGAATCGAACATCTCGATCAGACCGCGCTGCGAGACGACATTGTTGTCTCGCAGGTTCTCCTCGAAGCGTTCGGCAAACGTCGCGCCCACGACCTCGCGGGCAAAGGGATCGCGGTTCTCCACCTCGCCGATCATGGCTTCGGCATAGTGCTTCGCCCCGGCGCTGTCGATGAATTCACGGGCGAGGTCTACGACTTTGCGCCCTTTGTTGAACATCCGCATACGGGCCGTATCCGTCACGTCGGCCACCTCGACCGCCTCGATATTCTCCTCGCGGCAGTAGCCCATGAATTCGGCGACGTCCTTCGCCTCGACGACCACGGCCATACGCTCCTGCGACTCGCTGATCGCCAGTTCCGTGGAATTCAGGCCGCTGTACTTGGTCTTCACACGGTCGAGGTAGATGTCCAGCCCGTCGGCCAGCTCGCCGATGGCGACGCTGACGCCGCCGGCACCGAAGTCATTCGATTTCTTGATGAGCCGCGTCACCTCCGGGCGGCGGAACAGGCGTTCGAGCTTGCGCTCCTCGGGGGCATTGCCCTTCTGCACCTCGCTGCCGCAGGTTTCGAGCGACTTGGTATTGTGCTCTTTCGACGAACCCGTGGCGCCGCCGATACCGTCACGCCCCGTGCGGCCGCCCAGCATGACGATCTTGTCGCCCGGGACGGGTTTTTCGCGGCGGACGTTTTCAGCCTTCACGGCACCGACCACGGCACCGACTTCGAGGCGCTTGGCCACATAGTCGTCGTGGTAAATCTCGCGCACATGGGTCGTTGCCAGCCCGATCTGATTGCCGTAACTGGAGTAGCCCGCGGCGGCCTTCTTCGAAATGACGCTCTGCGGGAGCTTGCCTTCGAGCGTATCGGACACCTTCTGGTAGATATTGCCGGCACCCGTTACGCGCATGGCCTGGTAGACGTAGCTGCGCCCCGACAACGGGTCGCGGATAGCGCCGCCCAGACAGGTCGAAGCGCCGCCGAACGGCTCGATCTCGGTCGGGTGGTTATGGGTTTCGTTCTTGAATTGCAGGAGCCACTTCTCGGTCGCCCCGTCGACATCGACATCTACGTATACCGAGCAGGCGTTGTTCTCGTCGCTCACTTCCAGGTCGTCCAGCAGCCCTTTCTTGCGCAGGTAGCGGGCGCCGATGGTCGCCATGTCCATCAGGCAGATGCTCTTGTGCTCGCGGCCCAGTTCGCGGCGGATGCGCAGGTAGAGGGCCAGCGAATCCTCGATCTCGTCCTTTACGAACGACTCCTCGACCGTGATGCCCTCCAGCTCGGTGGTGAAGGTCGTATGGCGGCAGTGGTCGCTCCAATAGGTGTCGAGGATGCGCAGCTCGGTCTCATAGGGATCGCGCCCCTCGGCACGGAAATATTTCACCACCTCGCGCAGGTCGTCGGCATTCATCGCCAGCCCGTACCGCTTGCAGCAGGGTTCCAGTTCGGCGTCGGTCATCTTGGTGAAGCCTTCCAGCACGGCGACGGGCTTCACCTCGGCCTGTTCCATGTCGGTCAGCACGTCCAGATTCTTCTCGCGCGACTCGACCGCGTTGATATAGTAATGTCGGATGCGCGCCAGATCTTCGTCGGAAACGGCATCGTCGAACAGCAGCAGCTTCGACGAGCGGATGCGCACCTGGGCCGACGGGTCGATCAGCCGCACGCAGTCGACGGCCGACGCGGCACGTTGGTCGAACTGGCCGGGGAGGTACTCCACGGCGATGTATTTCCGTCCCGCCAGGTCGCACGAATCGGTCACGCTGTCGGTTACCACTTCGCCGAAGACGCTGTAACGGCTCTTTTCGAGCAGCTCTCGGCTGAACCCGAACAGGTCGTAGACGTTGAGCAACCGCAGACTGCGGATGTCCAGGTTCAGATTGGTGTTCAGCTCCCGGCGCAGGCTGTCGGCCTCGACCCGGAAACGGGGATGTTTCTCAACAAAAATCCGGTAGTTTTCCATGTTATTTCGTTTGCACTTATTTTACGAATCTGTCGGCCCACGCGGCACCGTATTCCCCGGCGTCCATCCCGACGAAGGTGATATGCCCCATCTTGCGCTTCGGACGGCTCTCGGTCTTGCCGTAAAGGTGGACATGGACACCCGGGCGGTTTTCGGCGGCGATTCTCTCGGCCGCTTCGAGATCCTGCCCCAGGATATTCTTCATCACGGTCGGCGCCACGAGCTGCGGCTCCTGCAACGGTTCGCCCAGCAGGAAGCGCACCAGCTCGCGGAACTGGTTGGTCGTGCACCCCTCGATGGTATAGTGCCCCGAATTGTGGGGCCGCGGCGCCATTTCGTTGAAATAGAACTCCCCGTCGCGGATGAAGAACTCGATGGCGAGGATCCCGCGGTAGCGGCAGGATTTCATGAACCGCTCGCCGGCCGCAGCCATGCGGCTGCGCAGGCCGTCGTCCATCCCCTCGGCGGGGACGAAGCACAGGTCGAGGATGCCGTCGCGGTGGACGTTCCGCCCGATGGGGAAATGGATGACGCGCTCCCCGTTCGAGACCATCACGATGCTGGCTTCGAAATCGAACGGCACGAACGCCTCCAGGATGCAGGGTACGGAGAGCATCGGCAGCGCACGCGGCACGTCGGCCTCGCCCTTCAACACCAATTGCCCGTGGCCGTCGTATCCCAGCGTACGGGTCTTGAGCACCGCCGGGAATCCGATCTCGGCCAAGGCGGCACGCAGCGACGCCTCGTCGTCCACGGCGGCGTACAGGGGCGTCCGCAGCCCGTTGGCGCGGGCATTGTCCTTCTCGCGCAGGCGATCCTGCGAATCGTAAAGCGGGCGGAAACCCTGCGGGATGTTGTATTTCTTTTCCAGCGGGATCAGCACGCTGCCCGGGACGTTTTCGAATTCGTAGGTCACCACATCGCTGCGGCGGCAAAGCTCTTCGAGCGCCGCAGCATCGTCATACGCCGCCACGATGTGCCCGTCGCTCAGCACGAACGCGGGGGCGTCGGGCGCAGGGTCGAGGCACAGCGTGCGCGCCCCGAGCAGGTGCGCCTGCTCGACGATCATCAGCCCCAGCTGACCGCCGCCGATGATACCGATCGTTTTCGTTTTCTCTGCCATAGCCGCCTCCCCTGCCGGATTAAAGTTCTGCCGCCAGTACGTCGGCGGTCTGTTTCGCACGGAACGCTTCGAGCCGGGCAGCCAGCTCCGCATCCTGCAGTGCGAGGATCGACACGGCTATCAGCGCCGCGTTCTTCGCCCCGTTGATGGCCGTCGTCGCCACCGGAACGCCCGCAGGCATCTGCACGATCGAAAGCAGCGAATCCAGCCCGTTCAGGGCGCGCGACTTCACGGGGACGCCCACCACGGGGAGCGAGGTCATCGAGGCCACCATGCCCGGCAGATGCGCGGCACCGCCCGCACCGGCGATAATCACCCCGATACCGCGGCTTTTGGCCGTCTTGGCATATTCGCACAGCAGGTCAGGGGTACGGTGAGCGCTCACCACGCGCTTTTCGAAATCGACACCGAATTGTCCGAGCATGGCAACGGCATCGGCCATCACCTCATAATCGCTCACCGAGCCCATAATAACACCGACCTTCATACCTTTGGTTTTAAGTTTGAAAAAAAGACAGACCGCCACGACACGTATGTCATGGCGGTCTGGTATCTATCTGCGTATTCCGCTCCCGGACACCTGCTGCCCTTGCATCTGCGTACTCCGATCCTGCTGTCGGCACGACGACGAATAGAACGCAGCGGCCTGGCCCTGCTGTTTCTTACGTTCGCGTTGGTCGATTCTGTCGGTAGATGTCATGGGGAGGTGTTCGGATTAACCTAACAATTGTCAAAACAACGTTACAAAAGTAGCGCTTTTCAGCCGATTTACAAAATCCCCGGGCATATTCTATTGACAAATTATCGACATTTCGGGATTCCGGCAAAAACAAAAAATCCGCCGCAGCCGGAACCGGCCGCGGCGGATTGACATCGGTTCAACCCGTCCGTGCTATTCGCGGCTGAACGAGTAAGGGGCATCCCCGGGCTCCGTACCCCGCGTGTAATCGGGTTCGGGACGCATCGAGAAGCGGACGCCGGCACCCTTCACGAGGTCGGAATGGCGCAGGAAATTATGCGTATAGGATTTCCCGTCGAACTGCACGGCTCCGATATAACGGTTCTCGGGGCTGTTGTCCGGCGCTTCGAGCACGATCTTATTCCCGTTTTCGAGGTTCACGACGGCCTTGCGGAACAGCGGCGAACCGACGACGTATTCGTCCGAAGCCGGGCAGACGGGATAGAACCCCAGGGCGGAAAAGACATACCAGGCCGAAGTCTGGCCGTTGTCCTCGTCGCCGCAATAGCCGTCGGGACGGGCCGAATAGAGGCGATCCATCACCTCGCGCGCCCAGTACTGGGCTTTCCACGGGGCACCCGCATAATTATAGAGGTAGATCATGTGCTGCGCGGGCTGGTTGCCGTGGGCGTAGTTGCCCATGTCGGCCACCTGCATCTCGGTGATCTCGTGGATGCGGAATCCGTAGTAGCTGTCGTCGTAGATCGGCGGCACGACGAATACCGAGTCGAGCATCTGGACGAACTGCTCCCGGCCGCCCATCAGGTCGACGAGCCCCTCGACGTCGTGGAACACCGACCACGTATAATGCCACGAGTTACCCTCGGTGAAGGCGTCGCCCCACTTGTAGGGGCTGAACGGCGCCTGGAACTTGCCGTCCCTGAGGCGGCCGCGCATCAGGCGGGTCTCGGGGTCGAAGACATTGCGGTAGTTCCGGGCACGCGCCGCCCACTTGTCCAGTTCGGCCTGGGGACGGTTCAGTTTCTTCGCCACCTGCAGAATACACCAGTCGTCGTAGGCGTATTCGAGCGTACGTGCCACGTTCTCGGGAATGTTCACGTCGTAAGGAATATATCCCAGCTCGTTGTAGTACTCGTGCCCCCAGCGTCCGGTCGACGCAACGGTCGGGTGCACGTGCTCCGTGGCGTACACCATCGCATCGTAGAGCACCCCGAGGTCTTTGTCGTTCGTGCCCTTCACCACGGCATCGGCCACGACCGAAGCGGAATTGTTGCCCACCATGCAGCCGCGGTGCCCGGGCGACGCCCATTCGGGCAGGAAACCGCTCTCGCGGGCGGCGTTGGCGAGTCCCTGCTGGATTTCGGCGTTCACGGAGGGGTAAACGAGGTTCAGCAGCGGGAAAAGGCTGCGGAAGGTGTCCCAGAACCCGGTGTCGGTATACATGTAGCCGGGAAGCACCTCGCCGTTGTAGGGGCTGTAATGCACGACCTCGCCCTTGTCGGTCACCTCGTAGAACTTACGCGGGAAGAGCACCGACCGGTAGAGGCACGAATAGAACGTACGGTACTGGTCGTCCGTACCGCCCTCGACCTCGATGCGTCCCAGCACATCGTCCCAGCGCGCCTGCGCCTTGGACTTCACCGTTTCGAAATCGTCGCTGCCCAGTTCCCGGAGGTTCTGCAGCGCCTGTTCGGGAGAAATGAACGACGACGCCACGCTGGCGCATATCTGCTGGCCGCGGCGGGTCGCGAAATGCACCTTGGCCACGGCATGTTCGCCCGTGACGGACTTCTGCCCTTCGGGATAGAGCAGGTTGCTGCCGGGTTTGTATCCGTCCGGGGCATCGGTCAGCTCGATGGCGCTGAACGGCGTATCGAAGCGCACGACGAACCAGTTGCGGAAATTCTCCGGCACACCGCCGCTGTTGCGCGTGGTATAACCGACGATCGTACGGTCGTCGACCATCCCGACCTGCGAACCGCGGTCGAAGGCGTCGATCACTACACCCGACTCCTTCGAGTCGGGGAAGGTGAAGCGCATCATCGCGGCGCGGTCGGTCGGCGTGATCTCCACGCGGATGTCGTGGTCGGCGAGGTAAGTCTTATAGTAATAGGGTTTGGCCACTTCGGACTGGTGCGAAAACCAGCTGGCGCGCGACTCCTCGTCTAATTTGTCCTCCCCGCGCACGGGCATGAGCGAGAACTGGCCGTAATCGTTGATCCACGGCGAAGGCTGGTGGGTCTGCTTGAACCCCCGCACCTGGTGCGCCCCGTAGGCATATGCCCAGCCATCGCCCATCTTGCCGGTCTGGGGCGTCCAGAAATTCATGCCCCACGGCAAGGCGATGGCCGGATAGGTATTGCCCGTCGAGAGCGAAAAATCCGACTGCGTACCGACCAGCGCCGAAACGTACTCCGAAGGACGGAGGCGCTGCTCCCCGGCCGAAGGACATGTGCACGAAGCGAGTGCGGCGGCGCAGAGGGCGGCAAATGCGATATATCCTTTTTTCATGGCCTTCCGATGTTTAGAGTTCATACCACACTGCGGGTTCGGCACCCATCTCGAATTCGAGCACACCGCCCGCGGCGATGTCGTCGAAGGCAATATAGGGCTTGGTGTAGGGTTTGCCGTTGAGCTTCACCGCCTGGATGTATTTGTTCGCGGCGGAGTTGTTATGCGCCGTGACGGTCAGCACGCCGTCGCGGACACGCACCTCGGCCCGGTCGAACAGGGGCGAGCCGAAGAAATAGCGGCCCCCGGCGGGTTCGACCTGGTAGAAACCCAGCGACGAGAGGACGTACCATGCCGACATCTGCCCCACGTCCTCATTGCCCGAAAGCCCGTCGGGCTGGTCGTGGTAGAGCGTCGTCAGTATCTCGCGCACCTTGTCGGCGGTCTTCCACGGCTGACCGATCATCGTGTAGAGGTAGACGACGTGGTGGCTGGGTTCGTTGCCGTGGGCGTACTGACCGATCAGGCCCGAGATGTCGGGCGAGGCGGCTCCCTCGAGCACGGAGCTGACGACGAAGAGCGAGTCGAGTTTCCCGGTGAAGGCTTCCTTGCCGCCGAAACAGCCGATCAGCCCCTCGACGTCGTGCGGCACGAGCCAGGTGTACTGCCATGCGTTGCCCTCGCAGTAGTCGTCCTCGCGGTGGGTCGAGGCGAAGGGATTGAACGGCGTGCGGAACCGGCCTTTCGAATCGAGGCCGCGCATGAAGCGGGTCTGCGGATCGAAGAAATGGCGGTAGGATTTGCTTCGTTCGAGGAAATGGTCGTAATCCGCAGTCTTGCCCAGCTCTTTGGCGACCTGTGCCACGGCCCAGTCGGCGAGGGCGTACTCCATGTCGTAAGCCACCGCCTCGTTGAAGAGGTCGCAGGGGATATAGCCGTATTTCATGCGCAGATCCATACCCCGCTCGCCGAGCATCGCCGACTGCTTGAGCGCCTCGTAGGCCTGCTCCCTGTCGAAGCCGCCGTAGCCTTTGAGCACGGCGTCGGCCAGGGCCGGGATACCGGGATTGCCGACCATGCAGTCGGTTTCGTTACCCATCAGGTGCCATACGGGCAGCTTGCCCTGCTGCCGGTAGATATGGAGCATCGTATTGGCGATGTCGGGCATCTTCTCGGGGTGGAGGATCGTCATCAGCGGCTGGGCGGCGCGGTAGGTGTCCCACAGCGAGAAGGTCGTATAGTTCACGAACGGTGCGGCGCGGTATGTTTTGCCGTCGGAACCGCGGTAGTCGCCGTTCACGTCGCAGAATTCGGACGGGGCGACCATCGTGTGGTAAAGCGCCGTATAGAAAATGCGGCGTGCGGCGTCGTCCGAAGTCTCGATGCGCACCTTCTGCAACTCGGCGTTCCACGCCCGGTCGGCGGCTGCGGCCGTCGCTTCGAAGTCCCAGCCGGGAAGCTCGGCCTGCATGTTCAGGCGTGCATTCTCGATGCTCACGGGCGAAATGGCGACCTTGACATAGATCGTCTCTCCGACCGAAGTGTCGAAACCGACCCGGCCGTAAAGGCGCTCCGCCCTGAAGCTGTCGCCTTCGCGCAGGCCGCCATCCTCGCCGCCCTCGTAAATGGCCAGCGACTTGAAGGGTTTGGAGAATTCGGCCGTGAAATAGACCCGCTGGTCTTTCGCCCAGCCCGTCGAGTAGCGGTAGCCGCTGATCGTATGGTCGTCGGCACGTTCGATGAAGGTTTCGGTCGGAGCATCCCAGCAGCCGCCGTTCTCGAGGTCGAAGACCACGGCGGCATCGGCCGATGCCGGGAAGGTATATTTGTGCAGGCCGACGCGCTTGGTGGCGGTCAGCTCCACGTCGATGCCGTAGCGGTCGAGCCGCGTGGCGTAATAGCCCGGGCGGGCCTTTTCATTAGCGTGGCTGAAATACGACCACATGCCCGACTGCGGGTCGTCCTCCGTGCCGCGGGCATAGGTCACCTGCCCCACGACGGGCATCACCGTGACATCGAACAGGTCGCCGATACCGGTGCCGTTCAGGTGGGTGTGGCTGAAACCGATGACCGTCGTGTCGGAAATGTGGTAGCCCGACGTCCAGTCCCACGACTGCGGGATGCTCGTGGGGCCGAGCTGTACGGCGCCGAACGGGACGTTGGCGCCCATGAATACATGGCCGTGGCCGCCCGTGCCGATACGCATGTCGACATACTGCGTCAGCGAATCCGTACGGGGTGCCTGCGAGCAGGCCGCCAGAAGCAGGCCTGCGCCGAGAGCTGAGAGAGATTTTAAATTCATAGGGACATATGTTGTTTTTATTTGCGTTCGGGTTGCAATCCGAAAACCAGCCGGCCGCCGCCCACCAGTTCGCCATGCGAAATGCGGTATTTCTTCAGCGGCCTGCCGCCGAGGGTCATCGAGCCGATGTAGACGTCGCCGGCTCCGGAGCGTTCCGTTTCTATAACGAGCTCCCCGGCCGGATAGTATTTCGGGTCGAGCGTAACGGTCACCTTGTCGAAAACGGGCGATGTAAGCGTATAGTAAGGCTCCCCCGGGCAGTCCGGGTAGAGGCCCATCATCGAGAAGACCGCCCACGCCGACATGGTGCCCGTGTCGTCGTTGCCGGGGATGCCGTCGGGGGCTGTCGTAAAGTACCTGTCCAGCAAACGCCGCACCTCACGCTGCGTACGCCACTCCTCGCCCCGGAAATAGCTGAACAGGTAAGGATAGGCGATGTCAGGTTCGTTCGCCGGGTCGTACAGCCCCTGGTCGAAGACCATCTGCAGCTTGTCGATGAATCGGCGCCTGCCGCCCATCAGCCGGGCCAGTCCGGCCACGTCGTGCGGGACATAGAACGTATAGTTCCAGGCCGAACCTTCGTGGAAGCCGGGGACGGGTTCGAAATTCTCGCCCTGGCGCGGGTCGAAGGGCGTGAGGAACTTACCCTCCCTGGTAATCGGACGGAACGTGCCCGACTCGGTGCTGTAATAGTTCTTATAGCCGAGCGAGCGGGCGCGGAACAGCGCCGCGTCGTCTTTTTTGCCGAGCGAGTCGGCCAGCAGCGACAGCGCGTGGTCGGCGATATAGTATTCCAGGGCGTGCGACACGGAGTTGTCGCCCGAAAGGTCGCGGGCGTAGAAGCCCAGCGGCACATAGCCTTTTTCGATGTAGGGGTCGATGTCGGGGCGCATCCTGTTCCGCGCGCCCGGCGTCGTGGCCGACTTGCGCATCGCCTCGTAGGCGGCGTCCATATCGAAATCGCGCAGCCCCTTCATCCAGGTATCGACGATCACGGGGATCGACGGGTCGCCCTCCATGGTGAAGGTTTCACGGCCGTAAAGTTCCCACTTGGGGAGCCAGCCCCACTCCCGGTACATGCCGACCATCGAGCGCACCATCTCCAGTTGGCGTTCGGGGTAGACCAGCGTCAGCAGCTGGTGCAGGTTGCGGTAAGTATCCCACAGCGAGAAGACCGTATAGCGGTTGCCCTCGGCCGTGCGGATCTCGGCGCTCTCCATCGCGGGGTATTCGCCGTTGACGTCGCTCAGCACGTTGGGGTGGATCAGCGCATGGTAAAGCCCCGTATAGAAGACCTTCTTCTGCGCTTCGGTACCGCCCTCGACGCGGATGCGCCCCAAGTCGTCGTTCCACGTGCGGCGTGCGGCCGCGCGAATGTCGTCGAACGAGCGCCCCTGCTGCTCGGCTTCGAGGTTCAGGCGGGCGTTCTCGGCCGACACGAACGAAACGCCCATGCGCACCTCGACCTGCTCGCCCGGCTGCATGTCGTAGGAGAACCACACGCCGACGTCGTCGCCGGCAATGTCCTTGCCGTATTGCGTATAGAGCTTGTAGTTGCCGGCATCCTTGTCCCATTCGGCTTCGACGCCCTGTTTCGGGGGTTGCTTCTTCCAGAAGCCGGTAGCCGCGGGGCGTTTCGAGACGCGCATCACGAAATAGACCGGGAACACCGCCTGCGGGTTGTAGCAGAACGTGCCCAGCAGTTTCATGCCCTCGACCTCGGTGTCGTTCACGCGGCGCACCCAGGCTCCCGACTCGTTGGTAAGCCCTTCGCCCAGGTTTAACAGAATATGTCCCGTACCCTCCGGAAAGGTATAGCGCTCGGCCGACGTGCGCGGCGTGGCCGTCACCTCGGTGCGGATGCCGTACTTGGTCAGCAGGTTCGAATAGTAGCCCGGCGAGGCCGTCTGGCTGGTATATGCGCTGCCGTAGTTGCGGTAATCGACGTCCAGCGCACCCGCCGTCGGCATTACCAGCAGCGAGCCCAGCTCGGGGCATCCTACGCCGCTCAGGGTGACGTGTGCAAAGCCCGTGAAGAACTTGTTGCGGTACTCATAGGGCGCCGACCACCACCGGGCGTCCTTATCGTAGAGGTTCTCGTCAGAGCCCATCACGTTGAACGGAACCACCGACATCATCCCGTTGGGGCATACGGCGCCGGGGTTGGTCGTCCCGAAATTGGTCGTCCCGATGAACGGGTCGACCCAATCGGCAGGCTCCTGCGCACGCAGCGGCGCGCAGAGGATGACTGCGGCGAGCGCCGCAACGGGAAGCGTTCGTCGCAGCGGCATCAGCGTATATTGTTTTTGCGGGTGAAGTCGATGATCTCCGGGATATAACCGAAAGCAAGCCCCGTAACCGTGTCCGCACACCCGTAGTAGACCGCAACGCGCCCCGTCGCGGGGTCGTGCAGCGCAGCGCAGGGGAACGTCACGTTCGGAACGTCGCCCGTGCACTCGTACGTCTCACGCGGGGAGATCAGGTACGGGCCGCTGCGGGCAATGACTTTCCACGGCTCGTCCAGGTCGAGCAATGCCGAGCCGAACGCATAGACGTAGCCGTTGCACGAACGGAGCACCCCGTGGTAGAACAACAGCCACCCTTCGCTGGTCTCGATGGGCACGGGCCCCGCGCCGATCTTCATGCACTGCCAGGCCGAAACCTCGAACGCCGCGGGCGACATCACGTGGCGGTGGCGTCCCCAGAACTCCATGTCGGGCGACTCGGAATAGAAAATGTCGCCGAACGCCGTATGCCCGTTGTCGCTCGGACGCGAAAGCATCGCGAATTTCCCGCCGATCTTGCGGGGAAACAGCACACCGTTGCGGTTGAACGGGATGAAGGCGTTTTCCAGCTGGTGGAACGTCTCGAAATCCTCCGTCCACGCCACGCCGATCGTCGGGCCGTGGTAACCGTTGCACCACGTCACGTAGTATTTGTCCCCGATCTTGGCCACACGCGGGTCGTAACCGTAGACCCATTGGCCGATTTCGGCGTCGCCGCCCACCAGTTTGAAGTCCTCCTCGCGGATGTCCCAGTCGATGCCGTCCACCGAGAAGCCCGCGTGGATGCGCATGCGACGGTTGGTGTCGTCGCAGCGGAACACGCCCGCATAATTATACTTGCCCTTCTTGAACGGAACGACCGCCGAATTGAAAATGCTGTTCGAGGTCGAAAGCGCGTCGCGCCCGATGATCGGGTTGGCCGAATAACGCCACATAACCTCCTTGGAGCCGGCGGGACGCTCTTCCCACGGCATATCCGGCAGCGCCGGGCCTACGATTTTCAGATTGTTCATGTTATTTGGTTGTTGGTTTATCGTCATAGGTGAATGGTACGAACCAGGTCATCACAAAGGCCGGGATCGTCGCCAGCATGACCACAATGAAGAAGACGCCGTAGCCCTTCCAGTCGCTCAGGTAACCCGAAACGGCCCCGGTGAGCATCACCGAAAGGTTCATGATGCCCGACGCGAAGGCGTAGTGCGCCATCTGGTGCCGCCCCGGGGCGACCTGCTGCATCATGAAGAGCGTAAGACCCACGAACCCGAACCCGTAGCCGAAGTACTCCACGACGATGCCACCCCCGATCAGCCACATCGACTGCGGCTGAAACCATGCCAGCAGCGCATAGACCGCGAACGGAAGGTTGAAAATGCAGCACAGCGTGAAGAGCGAGCGCCTCAGCCCGCGGTGGGCGATATAGTAGCCCGCGAGCAGCGATCCCAGAAGGAATGCCCCGGCACCGAACGTGCCGTAGTACAACCCGATCTGCTGGTTGGTAAGCCCCAGCCCTCCGGCCGCGGTATCCGCCTTGAGGAACAACGGCACGATCTTCATCACGAAGCCCTCGCCCAGGCGGTAGAAGACGATGAAGGCGATGTAATACCAGATATGCTTTTTCGTGAAGAACGCCGCGATCACCTCCTTCAGGCTGCGCAGCCCTTCCCGCAGCGAATGTCCGTCAGCCGCACTTCCGCCCGACGGCAACTCGCGGCTGTGGTAAATACCCAGCAGGACGAGCAGTCCGCAAAGGATCGCCAGCACCACCGTCCACGACTGTACACAGGCGTCGAACGCCGCAGCCCCGGAATCGCTGAAACGCTTGCCGAGCCAGCCCGCGAACCAGACCAGGCCGCCCGTGGCGACCAGTTTCGCAAGGTTGTAGAACGCTCCCTGCCAGCCGATATACCGCGCCTGATCCCCGGTCGAGAGCTCCGACATGTAAACGCCGTCGGCCGCGATGTCGTGCGTGGCGCCGCTGAAGGCCACCACCGCGAAGACCCCCACCGTGACGGCGAAGAAATGGGGCATATGCAGCGCCAGCGCAGCAAGGCCGAACAACACGCCGCTCAGGAGCTGCGTCGTGACGACGAAGAATTTCTTGGTGCGGAAAATTTCCAGGAAGGGGCTCCACAGGAATTTGATCGTCCACGGCCACATGATCAGCGACGTCCAGAACGCGATCCGGGCGTCGGAAATCCCCATATCCTTGAACATGACGGCCGAGACCATGTTCAGCACGACGAACGGAAGCCCCATCGCAAAATAGACCGTAGGCACCCAGGCCAGCGGCGAAGTTTTTTTAACTGTCGAAATCATCGGGTCTTCTCCGGTTTTAGGTTAGGGATGCACAAAGATAATAAAATCTTTCCGCACGCGATCGGTATTCCGGGCGGTTATCATCTTTGCATCCGTAAAGTAATACAATTTCGGGCGCAGGATTACTAAAGCGGCCGGCAATTTAATTCCCCGGGAAAGAAGACCGTGCAGCCGGCGGGTCTTGCGGCTCGCGACTGCACGGTCGTCAGAATCGAATCCTGCAGAGAAATCAATCTACATATACGATCTCCGTCGCGGCATTCTTGGTCAGGTGCGGAATATCCTGCCCTTTCTTGAGATAGAGCGACTTCACCTTCTCCCCACGATCGCATTTAAGAGTCTGGAGTGCCGGACAACCCGACACGTCGATCGAGGTTATCCCGTCATACCAAACATAGTAGGAGGCTACTGTCAGATCCAGCGATAGCAACTTGTTACCGATCATCGTAAACTTCTCGACATCCGCATAATCGGTTCCCAGCGGCGACAACGATTCGATCGGATTGTCTCCAAGATTAATCAAGGCCAACCCATAATTCTTGGTGCAATTCAATTCTTTTACCTTTGTCAAACCGGAAAGGTCTATTTCACTTAGATCATTACTCATGACATTGATCTTTTCCAGGTTCGTGAAGTTTTCGATCCCCTCCAGCGATGTCCATTGGGTACCATAGTAGCTGGGGTTATATGACAACTCGGTGGCGGCCAACCCTTTCTCCGTAATGATTCCGGAAGTAGACCCCAATGCGACGATCCAGCCCTGTTGTTGCAGCCACTTTACAAAATCCTTATCGACAAACGAAATCAGTGTCGCATTCGGATCTTTCTGGATAACGGACAACTCTTTGGTAATGCCAGCACCCTCAATCGTAATCTTACCTCCGCGACTGGTAGTTGCCGCTCCGAGATGGAATGTAAGCGTCTTCGTTTCCAGCCCACGGGTTTCGGGCACCTGCGTGATCCAATCGTCGCTAATCATTACTTTGTAATCTACATTGGCATTCACATCAACGGAGAAAGAACGCTCCGCAAGGTCAAACTCAAATGCCGTATCCTCGATATTGATTGCATATATCCGGTTCTGGGTCAGCGGAATATCGACCGACTGCCCCATGCCCGAGACCGTGACCACGGTCGAACGGTCATCGTAATCCGGGTTCTTGGCAACGGTAAACTTCAAGACCGTGTTGCCGAAAACGTCGTTGCGCCCGACATACGTGACCCAATCCCCGCCGCCGTCGGAAAACGCGACGGCCAATTCCGGAATGTTCGTATGCAGTTTGACCTGGATATCGGTGCTCAATGCTTCGACGGTCATATTCTCCTCGGAAAGAAGGGTCAGCGAATAGCCCGCTTCCGAAACGATTTTCAGGGGAGCGACAGCCGATCCCGTAAAGAACTTGAAGGCCGCTTCACGGCTCTCTTCGCTTGTATTCGGATCGATCGTGAAGGTTACCACATCGCCGCTCTTCCCGGCTTCGGCCGAAGGATGCACCCAGTCGCAGACACCTGCGAGCCGCCAGTCTCCCGAACTGGTTACGGTCACCTGCGTCGTCGTCCCGTCAGGCCCGGCGGGGATGGCATCGGGGGTAATGGATATCGTGGCCCGGGAAAGGTCGTCCGCCGTATCGTCGTCGGAACAGGCGCTGAGCGCGCAGGCCACCGCTACAAAGGCTATAAATATCTTTTTCATAAAATCTACGTTGTTTTAGGTTCTCAATCGAACTGCATCCCCGCAGCGGTCGTGCTGCGGGGAGTACAGCACACAATCGGATTAAGGCAGTTTATAACGTGTCGCGTCGTTCTTTTTGTAATAATACTCGGGCATCAGCAGCTCCTCGTCATAGAGGCCCCGGGCAACGGACTGGCACCGGCCCACCTGGAACCGATAGTCATCGAAATCGTTTACCAGCGAAGTGGTATGCCCCAGTGCGAAGAACATATAGTAACCATAACCGGCCTCTTTCTTCGAACGAGCCGTAGATTCGCTCGAATCGCCCGACCCCCGGTTCAGCTCGATCGACATGCCGGAACACTGCTTGACGGTCATGCCCTGCATCGGTGCTGCCGTTCCGCCATAATCGGCAACGGCATAGTCGACGAACATACCCGGTTCGATCCCGTCGACAGAAGGCATCCAACTATTGATACCGCCCAGATAGTAAACCATGACGGTTTTATCGGGCATGGCTTTCTTGGTTTCATAGAGCAGCCGGGAGGCGGCTGCCGACGACCACGGCGCAAACCAGGGATTGCTCAGGTCGGGAGAGTTCGAATACTCGTCGTCGAAACCGACGCCGTCGAGATTATAGGCGTCGCAATAAGCCGCCAGCTCCTTGGCGAACTCACGGCAGCCCATATCGGACAGCTGTGCCACGCCGGCGGCATCGTGGTTGCCCAGGATACCGAGGATCACCTTCATGCCACGCTTGCGCAACGGCTGCAGGAACTGCTCGTTGTTGTCCAGCAGAAACTGCACGTTGGGGTTGTTCAGCACATAGACCCGTCCCGTTTCCGCATTGTAATTGATATTGGCCGAAAAAAGGATGATGTCGTCGAAGAAGAGCTTGCCGCTGTCCTTGAGCACGAACTCCAGCGCATTGAGCGGGTTGGTGTCGTTGACCTCGAAATAGCACACGTTCCTCACGGCGTCGGGGCCCTTGTAAGCGTCGCCCTGGGCACGCAAGTCTTTCACCAGATAGACCGCATGCTGCGCCTTTTCCGAGAGCGTGATACCCTCGGTCGAGGAGGTTGCCTTGAGCGGAAGCAGATAGGTCGTTCCCTCCTGCAATTCGCTGCCTGCGGCCAGGGTAACGCCCACCCCGACCGAACGGATCTCGTCCGGGGCCAGCAGCAGCTTGCCCTCGCGGTCGATGGCGACATTGGCCGCGGGGAAGAGTTCGAACTCCGTCCCGTGTTCGGCATTGTAGGTTTCCAGATAAGCGGGATCCATCTCGATCTTCACGTCGACACCCTTCTGCGGCGCTTTCGTAAGGCGGAAGAAGACCTCGGTCTGGTATTTGTCCGAGCGCAGTTCGATCACCGACTCGTTCTTGTTCGACGTCACGTCGAGCAACATGCCGTCGACGCGCTTCACGGCGTCGTATGCCCCTTCGTCGACAGGCTTGCCGCCCTCAATGTCGTCGGTGCAGGCCGTGAATGCCAGGCCACCCAACATCAGCGCAAGCGGAAGGAAGCTGTATTTCAGATATTTCTTGGTGTTCATAATCGTTTCAGGTTAAAGGTTAGCAGATTATTTACCCAGCTCGGGAAGCGATACATTCACCCACTTCAACTCCTTCTCGACGGTAAGATCGTTCCCGTAGGAGGTCTGGTCTTTGATGGTCTTGCCGGCTCCCTCGTCGAATTTCCAGTAGGCCACCAGTCCGTCGGAAGCCGCGGCCACCTGGTAGAAATGGTCGGGGGCATTGATCTCCTCCGGGGTCAGCGCCTTGTTCCAGATACGCACTTCCGAGATCTGGCCGTCGAAATAACGGTCGCTGGCATACGAGTAACCGATCCAGAAGCAACGGGGCTTGCCGTCCGATTCGTCGGAATGCTTCACGCCGAAATTCACGGACGAGGTACCGACGTTGCCGCTGCACTTCTCCGCACCGTCGAGGTATACCTTCACGCTTCCCGACTCGAATGTCACGGCCACATGGTACCAGCGGCCGGCATCGAGCTTGAGATCCGAATTGGTCAGGTTCCTCGACGAAGCGATCTGAATCTGGTTGGGATCCACGCCCGAATCGCCGATACGCACCAGGAACTTGCCCTCGATACCCATGATCGTGGAGATCTGGTTCTTGAACGCATTGCCGTTGATCAGCGCCTCGAGCGTGAAGGTACGCATGTTGGTTACGGGCGAGGCATCCTTCCAGTCGGGCCAAGCACGGTTCTCGGTAATACCGGCCACGACGTTGATCAGCGCGGCACCCTTGAAGATATAGTAAACACTGCGGGCACTGGGCAGCACGTCGATACCCGACACCGAACGGATCGTCACGGGCAGCACATAGCGCTCGTTCTTGTCCAGCAGGTTCACGTCGACGAACCTGATCGTCACGGGAACGCTCGCCACGCTTCCGGCCTGTATCCTGGTCTTCGTCTCATCGAACTGGTAGAACTCCTCGGAGAGCAGCTTCACGTCCTCGTCGTAGTAAGCCTGGCGGTAGTGGTCGAACAACTCGGGCGCGGCGGCGAACTCGATCGAAATGTCCTGCCCGACGGGCTTGGCGATACCGGCCGTGATTTCACGCTCATAGGAGGGATTCGCAGCCTTGATAAGCATCTCGTCGGTGAAATTCGTCGCCGAGATGAAAAGTTTATTGTCGTAATGCTGCCTGGAAAGATCCTCGTTTTTGCAGCCTGCCAGGGCAACGGCGGCAAGAGCCGCGACAGCAATATTTAACTTGTTGAGTTTCATAGGTCGCATTAGTTTTTAGGTGCGGGATTCAGGATGTCGACCGCCTCCCGGATGTTTTTATAAACCAAAGTCAGGTTGAAATAGTCGTTCTGCGCGTTGGCGATGGAGATACCCAGTTTCTCATAGCCCGACGCCGGGCTTACGACCCACTGGGCAGCGCCCTTGGTGGCACGCACACGCGTCTTGCCGTCGGCCTCGTAGCCGGAGAAATAACCGCTCTCATCGCTCAGGTCGGTGAGCGACGGGGTCGTCACGCCGATGACGAACCGGTCGGTCGGGACATCTTCCACGGCGGCCATCAGCACGGCGAACGACATCTTGTCGGCCGAAGTTGCGGTCAATGCGGGGATGACGATATAATCGCATTCGCCCAGGACGGACTTGTCGATGAGGTTCTGCGGGTTACCCTGGAAGACCAGCACTTTGCCGGAGTTGGCCTCGTTCCAGGTCTTCACGTTCGAGAAGAACGCCTCCTGGCGTGCGGCATACTGCGCTTTTTCCTCTTCCTGCATAGCCTGCGGGGCACGGCCGGTATAGTTCACCTGGACACCGTCGTAACCATATTTGGCACACAGGTTCAGCTGACTGACGGTCTGCTGCCTGCAGAACTCCAGGAAACGGAGCTCCAGCTCCTCCTCGGGGGTCGGTTCGCCCTCGCCGCCGCCTTCGCCGCCTTCGTCCTGGGTCGCCTCGGGGGTGCTGGGATTCGCGGGTTCTTCGGGTTTGTTGGCCTCCTCATCCGCGAGGACTTTCTCCCAGAGTTTCTCGATCGCATTATAGTCGATGTTGTAGATCACCCGGGTGCCCTTCTCGCGTACCTTGGCGAATTCACCGGCCAGGGTCGGATGCAGGTTGTCGGGATTCATCAGGCAGATGATGTCCACGCTGTCGGGCATCGTCGTCAGGTGCTCGTTGCGCTGGGCCGGAGCCGAGGTGGTATTGTCCATCGAGACGAGGACGACCTTGTGCTCGCCCGCCTTGTAATCCCGGAGCGCCTTCAGGTACTGCTTGTAGAGCTCGGGATTCTGCTCCTCAAGCGTAGGATAGTTGATGTCGAGGCTTTCGGTCTCCGTCCAGTCGCTGCACGCCGCAAAAGAGAGGACTGCAACGGCTACGGCCGGGAACAGAAATTTCTTGATATTTCGTTTCATAATCGTTTAGCGTTCGGGTTGGTTATTATTTGATCGCGGGGTTGCAATCCCACCACATACGGGTCGCCATGTTGTCGGCACCCTTCAGAAGCGACGAAACCGCATTGTTGACGTTCACGTTGTTGGTCGTGTATTCGTCTGCCGGATAAGGCATACGGCGCGCCCCGAGTTCGGAATCGACGACCCCGAGGCTCTTGTTTCCATCCTCGGTGGCAGGCATCAGACGGGGATAACCCGTGCGGCGGTAGTCGGCCCATGCCTCGTTGCCCAGCTGCCAGTTGGCGATCCACTTCTGCGTGATGATGCGCTCCTGCATCTGGGCCGGAGTAGCCCCTTCATCCCATGCGATCGTAATATCGGACAACTCCTGCGCATAAGAATTCGAGTTCGCAGGATCGGCATAGAGCTGCGGTTTGCCCGTGGTATTGGCCAGGTAAGTGTCGGCACCCGACACACCCCACTCCTCGAACGAGAGGCGGATGCCTTCGTCATAGAAGTCCTTGGCCTCGCCGGAGCCCATGTTGAACCCGAAGACACCCTTCGCCTCGGCCTTCAGGAAAGCCACCTCGGCAGCATTCATCCACGTGACGGGCGAGGAGATCGAGATATTGACGCCGGAGTACTTGCGGCCAACGGATGCCAGAGGCGGAATCACGATTCCGCGGCGGATGCCGACATAGGTTTGACCGGGCCACTCCGACTGCGTGAAATATTTCTCGCGGCGGGGGTCTGAATAACCGTTCATGTAGCAGATGATGTCGGCTGCGGCATGCGTATCGCCGCCCGTCATGCAGTCTGCGGGCTTGTTGTAGTTGACTGCCACGTAAATGGGGTTGCCGTCGGCACCGAACGACGTCAGCCTGGCGTTGTCGGCATTCGACGTGATGACGCCCACCTCGCTGTTCACGGCCGATTCGGCCATCTCGCGGGCTTTAGCCTCGTTCGCATAGACGATACGCATCGCCAGGCGCAGTTTGAGCGAATTGGCGAGCTTGCACCACTTCTCGGCGCTGCCGCCGTAGATATAGTCGGCTTTTGCGGAAATAGCATCCGTGCGGTGCTCGGTAAGCACCTTGATCGCGGCATCCAGCTCTTCGAAAAACTTGTCGTAAACCTTCTCCTGCGAATCGTACGGCACCTGAATCTGGCCGTTCTCGCCGATCATCGAATAGGGGATCGGGCCGTAGGTGTCGGTCACGCGGTGCATGGCCGCTACCTTGATGATGTCGGCGATCGCCAGTACGATGGGGTCGTCGGTCACCTTCTTCAGCTCGCGCAGGTTCGAGTAAAGCACCGGGATCGTCCTGTCGCTATACATGAAAACGTTCGTCCAGTCGTCCATCGGATTGTAATTCATGATCGTACGGGTAAAGCCACCCGTCGTGGAATAATACCCACCCATGGGGCCGCCCAGCAGCACATCGGTAAACTGCGCCGTATTGACGTCGGTCGATACGACGGTGCTCGCGAGCGAGGTCAGCGCCGAGCCGATGATATAGCCGTCGGTCTGCATGTCGTCCTCGGAGGGCTCGTAAGGATTGGTATTTATATCGAGGTAGTTGGCGGTGCAGGCCGTACCGACAAGTACCAACGCAGCCAAAGCCGGTTTTAATATATTGAATTTCATAGTCATCGTGCAGATTAGAATTTAAGTCTGAGGTTGAACCCGATATTACGCGTCGAAGGCGACATGAAATAGTCGATGCCCTGGTAGTAGCTGTTCACCGTCGCAACGGTCTCGGGATCGTAGGGAGCCTTGTTGTAGATCATCCACAGGTTGCGCCCCACGAGCGACAAGGTAATTTCGCAGATGTCGCCCAGCTTTTTCTTCGGGATCGTATAGCCGATCGAAGCCTCCTGCAGGCGCACGTTGGTGGCAGAATAGGTATAGTACTGCGGAACGGAGTTACCGCTGCCGATGGCCGTGTACCATTTGTTGGCATCCACCAGGTCGCCGCCGTTGATCATCACGCCGCCGGCATCGCGCGCTACGGCCGAAACCTCGGAAACACCGTAGTAGTCGAGCATGGCCTGCGTACGTGAGAATACCACGCCGCCCAGGCGGGCCGAAACCATGAAGCCGAAGTTGAAGTTACGCCAGCGGAAGTCGTTGCGCCATGCCATGTTGGCATCGGGAAGCACGCTACCCAGCTTGATGTAGCTGTTGACGTCGGTGATCGACTCGGAAGCGATCTCGCCCTTCTCGTTGATATAGACGGCGCCGTTGCTGTCGCGTTTGAGGTCGATGCGCGAATAGAAGTCGCCCAGCGTACCGCCCTCACGAAGGATGAAGCGGGCATCGGCAAGACCTCCCATATCGAGCTGATCGACCGAGAAGTGCTCGCCGGTCTCGGGGTTGACCACATCGTCGGCAAGCGAAAGAATCTTGTTCTTGTTCGCCGACAGCGTGTAGTTCGAATCCCACGAGAATTTGCCCCACGTATTGCTGTAACCCAGTGCGACCTCGAAACCGCGGTTGCGGACGTTACCCGACTGAATGGTCAGTTTGGAGGAACCCGAACCGGTCGAGATATTCGGCTCGAAGGTCTGATCCTGCGTCTTAGTGTTATAGTAAGTGAAGTCGAGGTTGAAGTGGCGCAGGAAGCGCATCGTCAGACCGACCTCGAACGACTTGGTGCGCTCGGGCTTGAGGTTGTAAATCGGGAACCGGGTCTGGGTGCTCCAGTTCAGGCCGCTCTCGTTCCAGCTGTAACGCGGGTTGGCGAGGTAACGCTCGAAAGCCACACCCACCGATGCGTACGACGCACGGAGTTTGACGTAGGAGAGGTTCTTCGGCATCTCGGGGATGAGCTGCGACAGCACGACCGAAGCACCGACCGAGGGATAGAAAAACGAGCTCTTCACCGAATGCTCGCCGGCCAGCTGCGAAGGCCAGTCGTTACGGCCGGTCAGCGTGAGGAAGTAGGTGTTCTTAAAGCCGATCTCAACCGAGGCGAAGATCGACTGGGTCTGCTCGCGCCACCCTTCCTGCAGCCGCTTGGTCTTGGAGGTGTTGCTCAGGTTCTGCACGCTGAACACGTTGGCCAGCAGAGGTTTTTCGTCGGTGATCTCACCGTCGGGAATCGGGCCGCGCACCTTCATGGCGTCGTAGCGCATGTCCGAGATCGAAGCACCGGCATTGGCTTGCAGCGACCAGTCCTCGCCAAAAGTCTTGTTGATATTGACCAGCACGTCGCCGTAGACCTGCTTGTCCTTGGTCTTCGTGATGCCGTAGAGGCCGTTTTTCGAACCCTCGGTCAACTGCGTGAAGGTCGAAGCATAGAATTTTTCCGTATAGTCGTTGTTGCTGTTGTCGATGCGGAGACGGCCGGAAACATTGAGCCAGTCGAGCACGTCGTACGAGAGTGCAGCGTTCAGCATGTAACGGTCTTTGTTGTTTTCGCGCAGGTTGCGGTAGTTGATCCAATAGGGGTTCTGCATCGTCATGCCGGCATCGCCTACGGGCCAGTACTGGGTATAAAGGCGGCGGGCGGGATCGTAACGCTCGTACATTTCGATATCGGCCCAATCGTTGCCGCGCGGGTAGACGTAAGCGCCGACCAGCGGGTTGTTGTAGGTACCCTGGTTGGTCATGTTGCGGTCTTTCTGCATCACATAGCTGGCACCCACGTCGAGTTTCAGCTTGTCACCGAGGAACGAGGTGGTATTGCGGAACGTAAAATTGTAACGGTCGTAGCCGTTGTTGGGAATTACTCCGCGCGAGTTGACCGCCGCGGCCGAGAAATAGGTTTGGTTCTTCTCGGTACCCGTCGAGAGCGAGACGCTCTCGGTACCCGTTACGCCGGTTTGGAAATAGTCATCGCGCGGGCTGTACCCCATATAGTTGGAGCTGTTCAGGCGATTGCCCCAGCTGCGGACGATCGAACCTTCGCTCGAATTGAGATCGCCCGTACCGTAACGGTTCTGAAACTCGGGAAGGACGAACGGCGACATCACCTCGGTGTTGCTCGATACGGTCACCGAAGTGTAGCCCGCCTTGCCGCGCTTGGTCGTGACGACGATGGCACCGTTGGCGGCATCCGAACCGTAGAGTGCCGCAGCGGCCGCACCGTTCAGCACCGACATCGACTCGATGTCCTCGGGGTTGATATCGGCGATGGGATCGGTCGTACCCTGCGAGGCGAACTCCGTGCCGCCGTCGCGGGCCGTCGTGAACATCGGCACGCCGTCGATTACGTAGAGGGCGTTCGAAGTCTGCGAAATCGACTTCTGACCACGCATGACGACCCTCGATGCGCTGCCGACGCCACCGGACGACGAGTTGATCGTCACACCGGCGACCTTGCCGCTGAGCGAGTTGATGAAGTTGACGTCCTTGTTGGCCACGATGTCCTCGGAGTTGACCTGCTGCACGTTGTACGACAGCGCCTTTTCCGAACGTTTGATACCGAGGGCAGTAACCACGACCGCGTCCACATCCACCGCCGACTCCCGGAGCGTAAAGGTGATGTTGGTACGGCTGCCTACGGTCTGTGCGATCGGTTCGTAGCCTAAATAATTGATTTCTAATACGGCGTCAGCCGAGGGGGGGGGAACTTGCAGCGAGAAATCGCCGTCCACGCCGGTACTCGTACCGATCGTAGTCCCCTTGACAATGACCGCAGCGCCGATCACCGGCATACCGGAAGCATCGACGACCTTGCCCGTCACGGTGACAGGCTGGCCGGGCTGTGCGGCCGGGGCTTTCTGCGAGAGTACGATCGACGTATTCTCGACGGCATAAGCGATATCGGAAGATTGGAAAAGCGTATTGAGCACATTGTTCAGCGGCGTGTCCTTCACATCGATCGACACGCGGCACGCCACGTCCACATTCTTGTCGTAAACGAACAGGTAGGTGGTTTGCTTTTCGATTGCACTGAGCACCTGCTCAAGGGGAGCGTCCGAAACCCGGAGGGTTACCGGTACGGACTGCGCACTTGCCGTGCCCGCGAAAAGGCAGCATACAAGTGTCAAAACAGGCAAGAGAAACCTAACTCTCGCTTGGTTTTTCATTTTCATACGTTGGTCAGTTAATTAGGTTATTGGTTTTTCCCGGATCCCCTGCCCTGCTCGGGGGAGGGGTTTAAAGGCGCTGTCCGGGGCACGCCTCGTCATTCGTCTAAGGTCTGGGGCAATTTTTCACATAAATCTGGGCTTAGGTACTACAATCAGGTTAGGTTGGTCAGTGTATATAAATCATGTCTTTCAATTCGTTGCGCGTATACTGGAAATCGGCGCTCTGCTGCAAAACCCACAGGGCATGGTCGATACCCTCGGAGATACGGATCTTCCCGGTGAAAAGGTTGGTCGGCATATCCTGGCGCCGCACCTCGATCTTCACGCCGTAATATTTCTCGAACTCATCGAGCAAATCCCCGAACGAAGCGTCGCGGAAGGCAATCAGCCCCTCGCGCCACAGGAACCCTTCGTGTTCGGGTATCCGCCCCAGGATCAGCCGTCCGTTGAGGTGCGTCACCTGTTCGCGCGGATGCAGCTCGACCTGGTTGTTCGAATTGAAGCGATCCGTCACGCGCACCTTACCCTCGACGAGCGAGGCGACGAACTCCCCGTCTTCCGAGCGGGCCTTGACGTTGAATTTCGTACCCAGCACCTCCACGTCGCAGGCATAGGTCTCGACGACGAAAGGATGCTTCCGGTCATGCGACACATCGAAAAACGCTTCGCCCTTGAGCTGCACCTTACGCTCGCGCCCGATGAAGAAGGTCGGGTAATGCAGTTCGGAAAGCGCGTTCATGCAGACTTTCGTGCCGTCGGGCAGCTGCACGTCGATATGCTGGCCTGCCGGGACGGTGATCGTATTGCCCGTCAACAGGAACTTGTCATACATCCGCGAGACGTAGATGCCCCCCGCTCCCGCAACGACCAGGATGACCGCAGCGTATTTGAGGACTTCGCGTGTCCAGCGCGGCAGGGTCAAAACCTTCGGCTTGCGTGTCGTGCGTCCGGGGTCGGCCAGCATCAGCATCGAATCGAACAAACGGCGCTCAGCAAGCAGTTCCCTGCGGTTGGCCGGATCACGGTCGATCCAGTCGAGGACTTGTTTTTCCTCTTCTACGGACGCGCGCCCGTCAAAAAACCGGTGTAGTAATTCTTTTTCCATGACATAGAGATAACACCCCAGCCGGGGAAATCCCTGAAAAAAATCGCACTTTTTTCAGGGAAAGCCCGGGTGAAGCAAGTTAAACGAATGATTATCAATTGATATAAAACCAGAAAATAAAATAAGCCAGGTAATCTTTGAGCACCACACGCAGGATTTTCATCGCCTTCGAGACTTCGAACTCGACGCTCTTGACCGTAACGCCCATTTCGGCGGCGATCTCCTTATAGCTTTTGCCGTCGAAGCGGCTGCGGATAAAGATCGTGCGGGTCTTTTCCGGAAGTCTGTCCAGCGTCTCGTTCACCAGCCGCCGCGCCTCCTCGCTGAACAGTTCCTCGGGGTTGCAGGCTTCGAGGGTCGAAATGCGGGTTCGGAGCATGCGCGCACCGTGGGAGTGGATATCCTCGGCGGCACGCAGGCGGACGCCCTGCGAACGCAGATGGTTCAGGCATTTGTTCTTGACGATCGTGAGCGCGTAGGGAGGGAAGGCGGAGGCGGAAAGCATGTCGCGTTTTTCCCAGGCGGCCATAAAGCTCTCCATGACGATATCCTCGGCCGTGGCTGCATCGGAGACATAAGTGCCCGCGAAACGGATAAACCGTTGTTGGTACTCCCCGAACAGGCGGTTGAACGCCTTCAGATCCAGAATCGTCTCGGATTGCAACTCCATACACTCATTCATTTAAACAAATATAAGGAAAGTGTGCAATATCCGCGCCCTAAAAACGC
>OHIB01000102.1_pt1 | contig 80094 bp, 69 predicted proteins | sample 1568181 | NCBI WGS metagenome assembly OHIB01 (sample SAMEA3879506, study PRJEB24766) | human gut metagenome | biome: human-associated habitat; feature: feces | place: USA | collected 1985/1987
GGTCGGTTGGCGGATTTTTTCATTTTGGGGCTTGACTTTTAATAGTTAGTCTCCCATGCAGCAGGATGCTTTTAGCGTTCATGCTCTGCCGAGGGCTTGGTGCGGGGCTTTTCTGCCGGGGGTTCATCAGGCACCGGCAGCACCAGCAGACGGTTGCCCAGCTTCAGAAAGGCTTCCGGTTGATGGAAAAGCTGCTCGTACTTCTGTGCCAGTTCCGGGGAGAGCGATACAAAATCCTCTTCGCCCAGCCCCACCACGAGAAAAGTCCCAGCAACGGCATCATACATTTCTCCGTTTTCATCCCGAAGGGCACGGTTCAGGGGCAGACCCATGAGCTTGCCGTCATCGTTATAAACAATGGCAACCGGATCTTCAAATGGGTAGCTTGCGCCGATGGAGCCGCCCACTGCCTGCTGCAAAGTCTTCAGGTCGTTATCGATCTCGACCTGCTGCGGATACTGTCCCGGTGCAATTTTCAGCACCGACAAGGTGTTTTCAGCCATGCGAATCCTCCTTTCCGTTCAGCCCGATTTCGCGGCTCTGTGCCGCCTGCATCAGAGCCGCCACAAAGAAGCCGAAAATGGCACCTGCTTCAAAAAAGGCGAAACCGATAAAAAAGTTCAGCATGGCACACCTCACTCCATGCAGATGCAGGGCAGCTTCTGGTCGTCTGCCATCAGGGTGATGCTGTGGCTTGCCAGATACTTCTGGAACAGGTAGACTTCATCGATGGTCAGCGAGATGACCTCGCCGTCCATGTTGGTGCGAACAAGAATCACCGGGCCGGTCAGGTAGTGCTTTCCGCCCATCTTCAGCACCTGCGCCGGGTTGTAGCAGAGCAGCAGCGAGGTGTTGGGAAGGTTCAGGCAGGCATCATCCTCCTCAAAGCAGGGCAGGATGCCGGGAGCCTCGTCCAGCGTGATGATGGTCAGCTCCATATCCGGGGCAATGGCAGCGAGATAGACTTCACCAGGCTTTTTTCTGCCGTTCAGAATCGTGTAGATGCGAGTATCAATGGTGACTTTCTCGGAACGGATGTGAGTGGTAGTAAAGTTCATAGACGTTTCCTCCAAAATTTTTGCAAAAATAAAAGACCCGGAACTGGGTCTTTTGGTTCAGTCTGCGATCAGCGCGCTTCTTCCTGCTTCTTCTGTTTTGCCTGTTGCTTTTTTAGTTGCCACTGGTCGAGCAGCTTGATGATGATGCTTTCCATCTGCCGGGGCGTGTAATTGCGTGGAAAGTATTTCCGCAGGGTTTCGTTTTTGATGGTCACGGTGTCCAGTTCGCTTTTCTTTTCCTCATTCATAATGTTGTAGACTGCATCATAGTCAAACTCACCCTGCTGCGCCAGCTTTTTTATCCGAATGGCTTGTGAAAGAGATGGTGCGTTCTGGGAAGCATCCATTGCTTCTAAAAAATCCTGTTGCTGTTTTTCGTCCAGATAGGACAGTTCTACCGCAGGGTTAAAAGAGATTTTTTTCTCGTCTACCATGTCGAGCAATTCAGGGACAAGGTTCGTCAGGCGCACAAAACGCTGGACTTGATTGCGACTTTCGCCTGAATCTTTTGCTACTTTTTCATCGGCTCTCAACTTCGTCCCAACTTGGGACGAAGTTAAATCTGACCTAGCACCTTGATTTTTTATTGCATCCAGCTTCATCTTGTACGCAAATGCCCGCTCGCTGGGCAGGATGTGTTCTCTCTGCAAATTGGAATCGACCATCAATATCGTGGCGGCGGCATCCTCCATATTTCGCACAATGACAGGCACGGTGTCCAGATTTGCAAGCTCTGCGGCGTGTTTCCGACGATGCCCGGAGATGATCTCATAGCCGCCCTCTGGTCTGGGGCGGGCAATCAGCGGCGCAAGCACACCGAACTGCGAAATGCTTTCCACCGTCCGGGTCATGGAATCATCGTCCAGAACTTTGAACGGGTGGTTTTTGAACGGGAAAAGTTCGCTGACGGGAATCTGTTGTACCTGCTCCCGCTGTTCTTCCTGCCGGGACTCTTCGGTCGAAAAAATATCATCGAGACCTTTCAGTGCTACGTTTAAGCCGCTTTTCGGCATCCACCAACACCTCCTTCGCAAGAGATTGATAGGCTTCTGCCACCTTGCTCTTGGGGTCATACTGGAAAATGCTCTTGCCGGCGGCACTGGTTTCAGCAGCACGAACAGACCGGGGAATGGTCTGGTCGAACACCTTGATTTTACTACCGTATACTCATCCTGTGTTTCCGCAAGCCGCTCCTGCGGCTTCTGTTCGGGCAGATCGAGCCGGATGTCATGGCGGCTTGCGAATCCTATCTGTTTATCACCACACTGTCGCTTCCAGCCTTGGCGGTTTATGATGCTGGTGCCGCCCTCTGCCGCAGCATTGGTAAGACCAATGTGACCATGTATATCTCCCTTGTGACCAATATCATCAATGTGGTGGGCAACTGCGTGGGTGTGTTCGGACTGCATCTAGGAGCGGCTGGTGTGGCTTGGCCATCGCTCATTTCTCGCACCCTTTCAGCGGTAGCCGTTACCGCTTTCTGCTTTCAGAAGACAAACGCTGTGCAGTATCACGGCCCGGATATTCTGGCATGGGATGGCGGTACGCAGAAGAAAATCATGGGGATTGCACTGCCCAACGGTCTGGAAAACGGGGTGCATCAATTGGTCAAGGTAGCCCTTTCCAGCATGGTTGCATTGTTCGGCACCTACCAGATCGCAGCAAACGGTGTGGCGCAAAGTATCTGGTCGCTAGCATCTATTATGGGGCTGGCAATGGCTCCCGTGTATACCACGGTCATTGGGCAGTGTATGGGCGCACGGGATATTGATGCCGCCAATTTTTATTTCAAAAAGCTGAATCGTATCACGCTGGTACTGTCGATTTTGTGGAACGCCTTTGTGTTCGCCCTGACACCGCTCATCGTGCGGTATTCGGCTATTTCGCCGGAGGCAAAGTCGCTGGTCATCTGGCTGGTACTTATCAACAACATCTTTAACGGTCTTGCCTATCCTTTTGCCGGGAGCTTAGGCAATGGCCTGCGCGCAGCAGGTGATGTCACCTTTACGATGGTCGTTTCCATTTCGTTGACGATTGGCGCACGGCTGCTTTTCTCGGCCCTGTTTGGTCTGTATTTCGGCTGGGGTGTTATCGGAGTTGCCATAGGTATGAGCATGGATCTTGTATTCCGCGGTGCGATTTTCATTTGGCGTTATAAATCTCAGAAGTGGACAAGGTTTCAGTTGATATAAGCTATTTCTATCCGAGTGCATCTACGAGAAATCCCATGTCCTACACCATATTTTGGTCTGGACATGGGATTTTTTCATCTTATTTTTTGGAGGAAACAGGCGACTTCAGTTCTATAAAACCGTCCTGCGGCATTGCATCCGGGATAAATTCCAGACACATCAACGTATTCAGGCACCATTGCGATACCCAGTTCGTCGAGATGCCGGGAATCTCCTGATACGGGCCATCGGCGGCAAAACCGTTCACATAGGAATGGGGTGCAAAGGCATCTGTTCCAGCGTTCTGCGGAACACTTTCCATCAGGACAGCCCATGTTTTCTTTGCAAGTTCCGCATCATGGGTGTTTGCCGCACTGAATGCCGAAACTGCCGTGGCAAACATTGGCCAGCTGAAAGGACGGTTCACGATTTGCCCGTGGGTCCGTCTGGTCTTTTCTTCTGCCGGAAGATAATAGAACTTGCCCAGCCGGGTCAGCAGCGTTTTCAGAGTATCATCCTCCAGCAGATCGGCAGTTTCCAGCCAGATCTGCGGCCCGCCCATGCAGATCTGCAAATGCTGGTTGGGGGTGTTCTCAATCTCGCCGTGGTAGATCAGATGCCCGGTTTCCGGGTCATAGTAATAATCCGGCCCGGATGCAAAGCCGTATGGTGTGGCAGCAATATCACGGATGCCGGTCTCAATTTTGCGCCGGTAGGCTTCATCCAGTGTCCGCTCGTAGTGGGTCATCCAGTTCGACACATAACTCGACCAATCCGGCCCACTGCGAGCAGAGGGAACAATAACGCCATCCGGCCGCTTTTCCATGCTGTGCGGGTTCTGGCTCATGGAAACGTCGGCATCTTTCACGTCTTCCATGACCTCGCCAAGCCGTGCGTCCCCGGTCAGATAGAACAGGAAACGGTGGTGTCCCGCCATGCCGATGCGTGGTTCTTTGCAGGAGCAGCCCCAGTGCCGTACATTATGGCGGGAACCCAGCCCCTTGAGTGGGCCGAAATGGTAGGTGTCCACTTCGGATGCGTGTCGGCTCATCGCTTCGGCAAGGCTGAAAACATCCTCACGCCCGGTGTGCAGGAAATAGAGCCACAGCCAGTAGGTCGGCACCAGTTCGGTATTCTGCCACGCATAGCCGCCAACATCGTACTTCCAGCAATGGCGCATCGGGTCGTAGGTGTGCATTACATCGCCGTAGTCAAACAGGCCGTACCAATGCCGCGCTTCCACCTCGCGTTGGTAGAACGAGAACGCCCGGTCAAGAGCGGTTTCCAGCTGCTCCCCGGCCTTTGTTTCAGGATGTGGAAGCCCCCAATAGCCAAATGCACGTTTTTCGTGGTAATACGCCGGGTCTGCCACAACGACCGGCGGCTTTTGCAGTCGGTCGGCAAACTGCCGGAGCTGCTGTTCGGAGGGCAGGCTGTCCGTGAACTGCACCCGGCATTCGCTGGTCACTCCGATGCCGTAGGCACTGGGGCGTAAATCTTCAAACCCCTCATAGCAGGTCATGGGATGACTTTTGGTGTCATAGTGCCGGAAATCATAGGCTTCCTGCAAGGGCGAATAGAACCACAAGGACAACTGTGCATTTTCCTGATCCAACGCATTTGCGGCCAGACCACCGGGATATTTCTGCCAGAAATCCCGGATGCCTGCCATCACGCCGCCATTTTCTCCGGTCAGTGCCATAACGCCCGGTGCCCTTGCACCCTCCTGTGCGCGGATGCGGCAGCACGCAGTATGGGTCGCCTTAAAAATGGCATAATGTCGGTTGCTGTCCTGCACCAGATGATACTGCCGCCAGATGGGAATATCCTGTGAGGCCTGTTTCATATCCTCTGACGCATTTGCAGCAGAAATCTCGCCGTTCAGCTGTGCCTGACAGACTTTCGGCCCAAGATGTGGAAACCTTGAATCCAGATTCTGCGGACATTCATGGAACACCTTGTCCTCTTGCAGATATTGCACATGGCGGGTGTATACCGCACCGGAAAGCTCCGTTTCAAACCGGATGCCCATTCCTTTGAGGAAATCCCGCTGTTCCACACCGTCAAACAGGAAGGTGTGGACAAAGCGCATTTCTGCGCTGACCTTCCAGACCGAGAGCCGTATCACAAAAGGCATGGAGCAACACTCGCCGTGTGTGTTCTCTCCGTAAAATGCAACGGTCGCCTGCAAAGGGCCTGCTTCTTCCAGAACAGCCTTTTGAACCACGCCGTGGAACTTCTGCACCCGTGTTTCCAGCACATCTTCCGTTTCGTTCCGGCGTTCCAGCAGAAAGACCGGGTAGACCTTGTGTGCGGCCTTTCGCCCGGAAACAGAAATATCCTGCACCAGAAAATCACAGTGCAGGTTTTCTCCCAGAGGAACGGTCAGCCGGAGTACGCCGGTATCCAGTGTACAGGCATCCGGGCCTTTTATGATCTGAATTCCGCTGTCCGGCTGCTCTTTTGGAGTTGGCAAAAGTTCTGCACCCTCTTTCAGCAGTGCCGCATCGGTGGTATGCGCACTCCATTTGATGCTTCCATCCGGCCAGAACGCCATAGGCTTGCTCTGCAATGGCAGTGTTTTTCCGTCTGGTGCTGTCAGCTGGAACGATGCAGCCGGGACCTCGCCTTTTTCCCAGACACCGCCGAAGGTAACAAAGCCGCTTGCCGTCCGTCCTTGTAAGCAATGTACTTTCATGCTGTATTCTCCCTTCCGAAGTTCTTTCTGGCTCCATTATAGAAGCCGCTTTTCCCAGCGTCTATATCAATAATTTTTCATTCTATCAAGAATCACAGGCAGATAAAAACAAAGACGCCCTCCCACAAAGGGGAGGGCGCATGATGAAGGAGAAAATGAAGAAAGCAAATTGCGGATGGGTTTGAAATGTGGTTCAGAGGGCTGACATAAAAGCAATGTCCTCTGCGGCGCAGCTCAGGATGACTTCTTCCCGAAGGAGCGGAATGTCCCGATTCTGCTGGTGCAGCCATTTGGAGATGGCATCATACTGGATGCAGCCTTTTCCCAGCGGGCAAGGCCCATAAGTATCGTCAGTCCCCGTAGAACCGTAGGTGAAGTCCTTGATGTGAATGGCATCCACGCGGGAACCGATCAGAGAAAGCCAGTCATTCCACAGCTTTGCCTGATGGGGGATGTTGTGGTTTTCCAGCACATTGGCCGGGTCGAAGATGAAGTGCAGATGCTCCGGGTCGGCCACATGGTCGATGAGCTGCTGCACCACCTCCAGACTGTCCAGCGGATGCCAGTAGACCGGCTCTACCGCAAAGATGGCGTCTGTTTTTGCAGCAGCTTCCACGATGCGAAGAATGCTGTCGAACATCCATTCGCGCCGTGCGGCGCGTTCTTCTGCATCCAGATGCAGATAGGACGTTTCACTGCCGACGCAGTGACCGCCTGCAAGATGCTGCCAGCCCAGAACACGGCAGACATTCTGCACAGCAGCGGCACGTTTTTCTGCGTCCGGGTCGCTCAAGTCCTGATAACAGCCCAGCACAGAGATCTCGACCTGATGGGCGGAAAAACCACTCCGAAGGGTTTCCAACTGTTCCGGCGAGATATGTTGATAATCGTTGATGCCCTCAATGGCCTTTGGCACAGCGACCTGTGCAGCCTGATAACCAGCGTTGTGCAGAATCAATGCCAGTTCCTGCGCCGGGTGCTTGCCATAATCGTGGGCACGGCAGCCAATCTTCATAGCAGGTGCCTTTCTTTACTGGGGCTGCTTGCCGATGTAAGCGAGGATGCCGCCATCAACGTACAGGATCAGGCCATTGACAAAATCGGATGCCTCGGATGCGAGGAACACGGCAGGGCCACCCAGATCTTCGGCTTCACCCCAGCGGCCTGCAGGGGTCTTGGCCACGATAAACTGGTCGAAGGGATGACGGCTTCCATCGGGCTGAATTTCGCGCAGAGGTGCGGTCTGCGGGGTAGCAATGTAGCCGGGGCCAATGCCGTTGCACTGGATGTTGTAAGCACCGTACTCAGAAGCAATGTTCTTGGTCAGCATCTTCAGACCGCCTTTTGCGGCAGCGTAAGCAGAAACCGTTTCGCGGCCCAGTTCGCTCATCATGGAGCAGATGTTGATGATCTTGCCGCCGCCCTGTGCGATCATGTCAGGGATGATGGCCTTTGCCACGATGAAGGGCGCGTTCAGGTCAACATCAATGACCTGACGGAACTGTGCTGCGCTCATCTCAGTCATGGGGATGCGCTTGATGATGCCGGCGTTGTTGACCAGAATGTTGATGTGGCCGACTTCCTCGGTGATCTTGGCAACCATGGCGTTGACGGCGTCCTCGTCGGTAACATCGCAGACATAACCGTGAGCCTTGATGCCGGCTTCTTCATAAGCAGCGATGCCATTGTCCACCAGTTCCTGCTTGATGTCGTTGAACACGATAGTCGCACCATTCGCGGCCAGTGCCTTTGCAATGGCCATGCCGATGCCGTAGGATGCGCCGGTAATGAGTGCGACCTTGCCGGTCAGGTCAAAGGATTTGGGAGTGCAGATAGCCATAATAGTAGTCCTCCATAAAGGTCAGTGAAATATCATTCAAAGGTTTCCAGTGCTTCCACCAGTGCAAGGATGGTCAGCGACTGGCCGTATGCCATGGGAGCAATCAGAATGTTCTTGTAGTGGTCGCGGTCATAGCCCATGCCGGTGCCGCCGGACACTTTCAGCACCGTACCATCGGTGTCGATGTTCTTGAGGATGGCGCGGATGGCTTTCTGGGCGCAAGGCAGGTAGGAATCATCCAGAATCCCCATGCGGATGCCCTTCAGGATGCCAGCGGTGATGGCAGCAGAACCGGAAGTTTCTTCGTAGCTGGTGGGGTCGTCCAGAACGGTGTGCCACAGGCCGTCCTCGCCCTGCAGGTCACGCAGCGCACGAACCTGTGCTTTGTAGGTGTCCAGAATGAACGCCTTGACCCCCTGATTCAGCGTACCCTTGAACATATCCAGATAGTCCAGAATACCCAGCGTGAACCAGCTGTTGCCGCGGCACCAGAACACGCCGCCGAAGTTGTCCATCCGATTGAACGACCAGCCGTGGAAGAACAGGCCGGTGTGGGTATCGTACAGATACTTGATGTGCATCAGCACCTGCTTGATGGATTCATCGATCCACTCCTGCTTGCCGTACTTCTGGCCCATCCGGTTCAGGAACAGGACGGTCATGAACAGGGTGTCGATCCACATTTCGCTCTCGTTCAGACGAACGCCCTGACGGTCGCCGTTGGCACTGGTGACGTGCTGGAAACCGCCCTCACGGGTGCGTGGGATGCACTCCATCAGCCACTTTGCCCAGTCCAGACAGAGAGCTTCAAACTCAGGGTCGTGGTAGATCTCGTTCAGTTCACACAGGGTCAGCAGCGGAGTGGTCGTATTGATATTGCGGGAAGGCAGACCCTGCGCAATATTCTCCTTGAACCAGTCGTGCAGGAAGGTGCGGTATTCCTCCGAATCCTGCATCTTGGCAATTTTGAGCAGTCCGTACAGGCCGATGCCCTGCGGCCAGTCCCACTCCTTGATGCCGAAGTCACGGCTGAAAAATCCGATGGCCTCGCCGCCTTCTTTCAAAGTGTCCTCGTTTTCGGGGGCACCAAGGTGCATCAGCTTCTGAATGACGAGATCCAGCTTCTTCTGGATCAGTTCTTTTTTGATTTCGTTTGCCACAAAAAACACCTCATTTATCTGTGCTGTTTTGATTGGTTGAAGTAAGCGATTTGCGATATTGTGCAGGCGTAACGTGCTGATATTTCTTGAACACACGCCCCAGATAGGTGATGCTCTCAAACCCGGTACGGCTTGCGATCTCGGAAACGGAAAGCGTTGTCGTTTCCAACAGGCTCTGCGCCTTTTTTACCCGCAGGATGTTGACATATTCGTTGATGCCGAAGCCGGTCACCTCGTGAAAGGAACGGCTCAGATAATACTTGCTGATATAGAACTGCTCGGCAAGGTTGTCCAGCGAGAGTGATTCCTGAAAGTGATCTGAAATGTAATCGGCGACCTGATAAACGGCATCGAACTTTCCGCCGCTGGCCTTGCCCTCCTGCACATCATTCAAGCAGGCGACCTGCTGATTGCTGCGCCGGAAGTGGATGAAGCCCAGAATCAACTCTGAAAGGATGGCAGTCTGGCTCATAGGCTCTGCCTTGTCCAGTTCCTCCATGATTTGCAGAAACAATCGGCTGGTATTCGCTGTCTGCTTCGGTGTCAGTTCGTAAATGCCGTAGTGTTTGTGGAAGAACGCACCGATTTTCAATTCCGGGAACATCTTATCGACCTTTTCCACAATATCCCGGTCTACATAGAGGATCACACGTTCATACTCGGATTCCGGGTCGCCCACAATGGAATGGGACATATGGATCTGGCCGCTGTCCACAAGGATCAGGTTTCCGGCCTGTGCTTCATAGGCGCGGTTCTCAAAAAACATCTGCCTCCGCCCGCGGAGCAGGAGATAAATTTCGTACTCCTGATGGAAGTGGTTGTACCGCATATCAAAGTTTGCCGGACGAACCATGTGTTCCACCATAATGCCGTTTCGTTTGCGGTAATACTGGGTCGCATCGCCCTGAACCATGCTGTGCAGCCATGTTGTTTCCATGAAATGCTCCTTTTCTCCTGAACAGGCGGTATCCCTGCGGCAATCGCCGCAGGAACCTTTGCCTTGATTATGTCATATCTGTTCAGGTTTGACAAGCATTTGCACTGCGGGGCTTACATCAGGCCCAGCGTGGTAGGCAGCCACTCGCTCAGAGCGGGAATGTAAGTGACCAGCATCAAGGAGATGAAAATTGCCACGAAGAACGGAACCAGACTCTTCATCACGTTCTCCAGACGCTGCTTTGCCAGAGAGCAGCCCACGAACAGGACGTTGCCAACGGGAGGGGTAATGGTGCCGACCGCCAGATTCATGACCATCATAACGCCGAACTGTACATCGCTCATGCCGAAGGTGCGGACAATGGGCAGGAAGATCGGGGTGAAGATCAGCAGAGCCGGTGCCATATCCATGAAGGTGCCGACGATCAGCAGGAAGATGTTCAGGATGAGCAGCAGGACGTACTTGTTGTCGGAGATGCCCAGAACCATTTTACTGATGGCAGCAGGCAGGCCGGTGAAACTCAGAACAAAGCTCAGGACGGAAGATGCGCCGATGATGAGCATGACAACGGTGGTCATGTTTGCGGTCTGCACCAGAATACGGGGCATATCCTTCAGGTCGATGGATTTATAGATGAACACCGACAGGATGAAAGCGTAGGCAACAGCCACAGCGGAAGCCTCCGTGGGGCTGAACACACCGGACAGGATGCCGCCGATGATGATGACGATGAGCAGCAGGCTGGGGATGGCGCGCCAGATGGTCTGCAAGGTTTCGCTGGCACTCAGCTTCTTGGCTTTCTCGCCCTTACGGATGTAGCCGTATTTCTTTGCGATGAAATAACCAACGACCATGCAGGCGGCAGTCCACAGCAGACCGGGAATCCAGCCAGCCATGAACAGGGTAGCGACGGAAGTGCCGCCGCTGGCAGTGGAGTAGACGATAAATGCGGTCGTGGGAGGAATCAGCTGGCCAACCGGAGCGGTAGCCACGTTCATGGCAGCGGAGAAGCCTTCGTCATAGCCTTCCTCTTTTTCCATGGGGAGCATAACGCCGCCGATGGCGGTAGCCGCTGCGATACCAGAACCAGAAATAGAACCGAACATTGCGTTGCCAGCGGCGTTGGTCAGAGCCAGCGCACCGGGAACCCGGCGCAGAACCAGCATGGCTAAGTCAACCAATCGGTGCGCGATGCCGCCGTTGCTCATCAGCAGACCGGCTAAGATGAAGAATGGAACGGCGATCAAGGACAGACTGTCAATGCCCGCGATGACTTTCTGGGCGGAAACGAACATACCGAATTGCGGGGTCAGGAAAGCGGTGATGGTGATAAATGCGGATGCAACGATGCTGTACGAAACAGGTACGCTGAACATCAGCAACAGCGCGAAGCTGACCACCAGAAGGATAGCGGCTTGCAGTTCCATTTAAGCGACCTCCTTGTTTTTATCCCGGAAGAGATGATACAGATTGTTCAGGCTGTAAAGGATCATCAGCGCACCGCCGATGGGAATGCAGGCGTAGTAGCACTCCATGGGCAGCTTCATTGCCGCCGAGATCTGGCCGTGGGCGTTCATCGTGACGGCGATGCCGCCTGCAACAAAGACCGCAGCACTCAGTGCCAGAACAACGAACTCTACAAAGATCTGGGTGCGGTGCTGACCAGCGGGTTCAAAACCCTTGACCAGCAGGTCAATGGCCAGATGCTGCTTGGCACCGTAGGCATACGGCGCACCCAGCATAGTCAGCCAGATCAGTGCGAAACGCAGGATCTCTTCGGTGTATTTGCTGGGATTGCCCAGAACAAAGCGGGTAATGACCTGCCAGCAGCAGACAACGACCATCGCCGCCACCATGAAGGCAAGAACGGAACTCAAAATCTTATTCAAAACTTTCATTTGTCTGTATCCTCCGCATAGCTCTGGATATCATCGTACAGCTTCTGGTAGGACTCGCCTTTTGCAAGGAAGTTCTGGTGAATGGGCTGCACAGCTTCGATAAACGGAGTCTTGTCGATGTCGCGGTAGACATGGACACCGTAGCTTTCTGCCTCGACCATGGCATCGTCCATCATCTGATTGTACTTCTGTACGAAGTTGTCATTCAGTTTGCTGAAGCACTCCAGCAGATAATCCTGCTGCTCCTTGGAGAGCTTGTTCCAGACTTTCGTGCTGATGATGTAGATATCGGGGGTGTACTGATGCTCGGTGTAGGTGTAGGACTTGACGATCTCCTCGTGCTTATCAACGGTCAGAGCCAGTTCGGTGTTCTCGGCACCGTCCACGATGCCCTGCTGCAAAGAGGTGTAGGTCTCGCTTGCGGACATGGGAACGGGCGAACCGCCCATTGCTTCGATCATATCCATGGAAGTGGAACTAACCATAGAGCGGATCTTCTTGCCTTTCAGCACTTCGGGAGAAGTCACTGCAATATCGTCTTTCAGATAGAAGTTGCGCGCACCGTTGCAATAATATCCGATCGCGATATAGCCGGCATCTTCCGTGGCGTTGAACAGTTCGCGGATAGCTTCACTGTTTGCCATTGCATTGTAGTAATGTTCCTGCCCTTTGAACAGATACGGCAGCGAGAAGATGGTGTAGCGGTCATCGAACTGTCCCAGCGTACCGGCACTGATCTTTGCCATGTCCAGAACGCCGGCCTGTACCAGTTCGACCATGGCAGTTTCGGAACCCAGAACACCGCTGGGATAGATGGAAACCTCCATGTTCATGCTCTCATCTTCGGCCACCAGATCGGACAGATATGCGATCGTGCCGCCGATCTCGGAATCGCCCGCCTGACCGTGTGCCAGCCGGAGCTGGATCTTGTCACTGCCAATGCTGCCGTTTACCTTGAAAAAGGTGGAAATTCCAATTCCCAGCAACACGACGACAATGACGGTCAACAAGATTTTTGATGTCTTTTTCATTGTCATTCCTCCTAAAGTTTTTGCTTTTCCGGTGCAACTTTCTGGTTATAAGTATAGCGACTCTTGGACAGACTTTCTCGCAAAGAATTGCGAATGAAGTCAAAAATTCAAACAATCTTGCGCTTGTGTTGTATACAATTTTGTTCTTTTTAACATCGTCCTGTTAAATCATACAATATTTTTGGCTATTTTTCTACATATAAATAATTTTTTATATTCGTTGGTGCTTTTGAAACGTGCAACATTGTTTGAACGCAAGCAAAAAGAGCCACCCGTGTTCTTATTACGGATGGCTCTAGTCAATTTGGTTTTATCGGACAGTGTCGCTTAATCCAGCCGGAATACCTGTTCCAGCTTGGGCTGTGCGCCGGTCACGGGGTCCATTTCCAGTTCCAGAATGTCCTTCATATACTCGTTCCAGCGGTCAACCACCGGGCTTTCGGCCTGCACCTTTTCGGCGTAGGCCACGCCCTTTTCGCACTCATAGTAGCCGAACAGCTCATCGTTGCAGTAGAAGATGCTGTAATTGCAGATACCGGCGTCTTTCAGCACCTTGACCATCTCTGGCCAAATTTCTGCGTGACGCTTCTGGTATTCGGCCTTGCAGCCGGGCTTGATGCGGCCCTTCCATGCCATGTGTTCCATGTTCTGCTCCTTAGTCGAGGAAGTTCTCGTTCAGGGTCACGCCGAAGTCACGGGCGATGGCGCGCAGGTCGTCGTCCGTGATGGTCTGACGAATCAGACCGCCGCCCATGCTCAGGACTTTAACGTAAATTTCGGCACTCTTTTCAATGGTGTGAGCCAGACCGAAGGTGATGTCGAAGTCCGGGCCGGAAGCGAACAGGCCGTGCTGTGCCCAGATTGCAGCCTGATAGGTCTTCATCAGCTCACTGGTTGCCATGGCGATGTCCGCACCACCGGGCACCATCCACGGGCAGACACCCACGCCCTCCGGGAACACCACCGGACACTCGGTGGCACTCTGCCACAGGGCACGGGTGAAGTCGCGGTCGGTCAGGGGCAGGATATAGGTCAGTGCAATGACATTGGTGGCATGGCAGTGATAAATGACACGGTTCGCACCGTTGGTCGCTGCCTTGCGGACGCTGTGGTTCATGAAGTGGCTGGGGAATTCACTGGTGGGCTTTGCGCCATCTTCCAGACCCCAGACAATGCGCCAGCTGTCGCCCTTGTCGTTGATCTCCACGATACCGATGCTGTGGACGGGGTCCAATTCCACATTGCGGAAGAACTTGCCGGAACCGGTGGTGATGAAATACTCACCAGCCAGATTGTCGGCCTGCACACCCATGTTCACCCACTCGCGGGGCTGTGCATTGAAGAAGGGGCGGCACTCGGCCACTTCTTCTTCCTTCATGCGGTAGGTCAGGTTGCCGCCGTTGCGCTCGTGCCAGCCCTGAAGCCAGCCATCGTTGCACATCCGCATAAAGCCTTTTACGATCTCAACATCCAGAATTCCCATGATAAATACCTCTCTTTTCTTCTTCAAACTCAATTATCGGGTGATGATGTCCACAGGAACATCAAAGATTTTTGCCACTTTCAGAATGGTGTCAATGTGACGGCCAGTTGCCGCAGCCATGTGGTGGGTGGGGCCAGCCTCGCTCCAACGGTTGCAGAACTCCCGTGCGCCGCAGGTGAAGCGGGTGCGCATATTGGTGTCGCCAAAGGTGAAGATGGGGCCGGGTTCGTTGACCCCCTCAGCCACCACGAACTTGAAGTGACCGTCCTTGTCCTGCGTGATGCCCAGATAGGTCACAGGGCCAAGGTGGGGGTAGAACTGGGTCAGGTAGCCGCCACCGGTCTTACCGTGGAACACAGGCACGATCTTCATGGTAGGCTTCTTCTCGGAAATATCTGCATCGCCGGAACCGGAGTGACCGATGATGCAGATATCCTCGTCAAAGTCGATGGAGTACATCTCGCTCAACTGGCCGCAGCCTGCGATGGTCTTGAGGATGCTCATGGCCATGGACACCTTGATGTCGCCCTCCACGGCACAGGCCACGCCCTGCTTGATGAGCATGGAGAAGGCCGGGATCAGCATACTGTCCAGCACACCGGCCTTGCCCTGTGCAAAGCCGTCATAGTGGGAAGCGATGAAGGCAATCTTCTCATCCTTGACCCACTGCTCAAAGGCCACGACATACTTTGCCATGTCCCAGACCTTTTCAATGGTGCCGCCACCCTCGATGTCGAAAGTGTCCAGAATATCCTGTGCCTTAGCGCGGATGGCGTTTTCATCGGTGATGTTGTCAGCGATGGCCCACATCTTCTCCCAGTCGAACTGCTTGGTGTAGAGGAACATCCGGTTGTACAGGTTGGTTTCGTCAATGTACAGGTCCATCATGCCGGGATACGGACGACCAATCTGTGCCAGATTGGTGTCGCGGAAGCGGCGGCGCACCTGTGCGGCACGGCACCAGTCCTCGATCTCAGCCTGCACCTGCGGGTCGCCGCCCTCGACCACGCCGGTGATAACGGCGTGACGCTTGCCAGCGCGCTCCAAGTCGGCCACCATCTCGCCGACTGCACCGCAGGCGTACAGCTCGCCCAGCCAAGTGGGAGTGTCCGTATTGGCGTAGTCCGGGGCTTTCTTCTTCTGGACGTTCACGAGAACCACGGGCACGTTCAGGTCGCGCACAGCGGGCAGCATATTGTAAGAAGTAGCGTAGGTCAGCAGCTGCAAAATGACCAGATCAACGTCAGCGGCGCGGAACTTGTCGCCTGCGGCCATGGACAGTTCCTTGGTGGTGACGATGCCGCCATCAACGACTTCTACGCTGTCGGGGATGGTCTTTTTGAAGTCGGCGTACTGCTGCTCAAATTCGGGTACGAGGGTCGGGAACTGGGGCAGATAGGCTCCCAGAGCAATGGCGAACACGCCAACACGGGCTTTGGTTTCAACGAGCATGGGAAATCCTCCTTATCAAATGTTCATCTGGATCTTCAAATTGCCGATGGCCGTCGCCTCAATGGGCAGAGCCACGACCTGTTTTCCGGTATAATGGGCGGTCAGTTCGTTCAGGGTGGCGTTCTTTGCACCGCCGCCTGCGATGTACAGTTTATCCCAGTGCTGGCCGGTGACTTCCTCCATCTCACGATAGGCTTCGCCATAGCAGTAGGCCAGCGAGTGATAGATGCTGTTGATGAGGTCTGCATCCGTAGCAGGAGCGTCACCCGTTTCAGCAAGAGCGGCGCGAATCTCTGCGCTCATGTCCTGCGGCGCGGAGAAACGGGCTTCGTTCACATCAAAAATGCGGGTGTAGGTGCTGGTCTTGGCCAGTTCCACCATCTCTGCAAAGGAGATGCCCAGCTGCTTCTGCACACACTGGATGATCCACAGGCCCATGATGTTTTTCAGGTAGCGGATGTACCCCACACCGCCCTCATTGGTGAAGTTGGCTTTGCAGCTTTCCGGCGTAGTAACGGGGCTTGCCAGCTTGACACCCAGCAGGCTCCATGTGCCGGAGGACAGGAACGGTGCATCGCCCTGCTCCATCGGGATGCCCTCCACGGCACTGGCCGTGTCGTGGGTAGCGCACAGCACCACATTGGTCTGTCCGCCCGCCTCGGCGGCAATGTCCGCTTTCAGCGGTCCCAGCACCGTGCCGGGAGCGGTCAACTTAGGGAACATGGTTTCCGGCAGACCCAGTGCTTTGAGAATTTCCGGGTCATACTCCTTGGTCTGTGCGTTGACAAGGCCGGTGGAGGTAGCATTGGTGTACTCGCGGGCCTTCACGCCGCAGAGCTTCCAGAGCAGATATTCCGGGATCATCAGGAAATCTTCGGCCTGCTCCAGCCGCCCGGCCTTTTTGTCTGCGTACAGCTGATAAATGCTGTTGAAAGGCTGGAACTGGATACCGGTGTGCGCATAGAGCGTTTCAAACGGCAGGATGCTGTGTACTTCGGGAATGACCGCCTGCGTCCGGCTGTCGCGGTAGGCGTAGACCGGATAAATCGGCTGGTCGTTTTTCAGCAGCACATAATCGACCGCCCATGTATCAATAGAAAGGCTCTCGATGGCCGGATACTTTGCAAAGGCTTCCCGGATGCCGTTCTTCACGTTGGCGAACAGGCTGTCGATGTCCCACTCCAGATGCCCGTCCACCCGCTGAACACTGTTCGGGAACCGGTACACTTCCTCGGTGCGGAGAACGCCGTTCTCCATCCATCCGACAATGTGCCGTCCGCTGGATGCACCAATGTCGATGGCAAGATATTTCTTTTGCATAATGCGCCTCCTGTGTGGATTCTTTGACCTAAGTATACGGGTTCGGGCATCGTGATTCCATCGGCAAAGGTGACACATTCTTTGTGAAAAGTCTACTCTATGATTTTGAAAAAGCATCTGCTGCAAACAAAAAAGCCGGAACGCTCCGTATGGAAGGAACGCTCCAGCTTTTTTGCGTTATGGGGGTAATGAAGAAGAAATGGGGAATTTAAGCAAAGCAGTTATGCGGAATCTTACAGCTGGCTCTTGTACAGCTCCACGATCTCCTCCACGCTGGTGTCGCGGGGGTTACCGGGGCGGCAGGCATCTGCATAAGCAGACTCAGCGAGGAACTGGATGTCCTCTTCCTTCAGGATGCCATTCAGGTTAGTGGGGATGCCCACATCAGCAGACAGTTTCTTGACAGCAGCGATGGTTGCATCAGCGGCCTGTGCGTCGTTCATCTCGTCGATACCCTTCACGCCCATAGCCTTGCCGACTGCACGGTAACGCTCGCCAGCGACGGTCTTGTTGTACTCCAGACCGACCGGCAGCAGGATGGCGCAGGCCACACCGTGGGGAGTGTCATACAGAGCGGACAGGCCGTGTGCCATGGAGTGAACAATGCCCAGACCCACATTGGAGAAGCCCATACCGGCAATATACTCGCCCAGAGCCATACCCTCGCGGCCTTCCGGAGTGTTCTGCACCGCACCACGCAGGTTCTCGCTGATCAGCTTGATGGCTTCCAGATGGAACATATCGGAAATGGTGCAGTGACCCTTGGTGATGTAGCCCTCGATGGCGTGGGTCAGAGCATCCATACCGGTGGCGGCGGTCAGGCCCTTGGGCATGGAGGACATCATATCAGGGTCAACGACTGCGATCTCCGGGATGTCGTTGGTATCCACGCAGACGAACTTGCGCTTTTTCTCCACGTCGGTGATGACGTAGTTGATGGTAACTTCGGCAGCGGTGCCGGCAGTGGTGGGTACTGCGATGGTGAACACAGCGTGCTTCTTGGTGGGAGCAACGCCCTCCAGAGAACGCACATCGGCGAACTCAGGGTTGTTGATGATGATGCCGATGGCCTTTGCGGTGTCCATGGAGGAGCCGCCGCCGATGGTCACAATGCAGTCAGCTTCTGCTGCCTTGAAAGCAGCCACGCCGTCCTGCACATTGGCGATGGTGGGGTTGGGCTTGATCTCGCTGTACACGCTGTAAGCGAAACCGGCAGCGTCCAGCAGGTCGGTGACCTTCTTGGTGACACCGAACTTGATCAGGTCGGGGTCAGAGCAGACGAAAGCCTTCTTGTAGCCGCGAGCGGTCAGTTCGGGAACAATGTTCTCGATGGCACCGTGGCCATGGTAAGAAATGCTGTTCAGAACAATACGATCAGCCATAATACAAAACCTCCAAATTGACACTTCTCTTTTTGCTGCAATCGTTTGGATTGGCAGAAAGATAACAAACTTTCTGTTCATTAGTATACTGGCCGCGTTCGGAAAATTCCATCCGAAAAAGTATCCTCTTTTTTGTGAAAAGTCTACTCTTGCCCCCAAAAGGCGTGTGCGCTATACTAAAAACAGAAAGAGAGGAATCGGAAAATGCTGACTTATAACATGGATGTGACCCCAGAAAGCATCTGGAAACGCACAACGCCCAGCGAAGCAGAGCTAGCGCAGCCCTATTATTGCACCGAAGCGGGAGTGTTCTATGCCCAGCAGCATTTTTCCACTGCCCGCACCGACAAAGAAAGCTACATTTTGTTCTACACCTTGCGCGGAGCCGGACTGATCGAGCAGGATGGGAACCATGTGACCCTCAGCACCGGGCAGGCATTGCTGCTCAACTGCCGTACTCCGCAAAGCTACTGCACCGCACCGGGGCAAAGCTGCTGGCACCATTATTGGGTGCATCTGGACGGTGTGGGCGTTGCGGCCATGGAGCCGCTGCTGTTTCCGGGCAAAAAATTGACCCCGGTGCAGATCACCGGGGTCAAGATGCAGGAATTGTTTGAAACGATTCTGGGCCAGATGGAACGCGGCAACGTGGACAGCATGGTGCAGACCGGGTTGACTCTGCACGGGATGCTTGCCCTGTGCGCGCAGACCATTCTTGCAGAGGCCGAGACCACCAGCGCACGGCAGGTCATTCTGCAGGCTGCGGAAACCCTGCGCAAGAATTACCAGAAAGAACTTTCCCTTGCTGACCTGCTGGCCGATGCCCACATGAGCAAGAGCTATTTTCTGCGGCTGTTCCGGCGGTATATGGGTACAACGCCCTACAACTATCTCGTCAACTTCCGCATCACGCAGGCAAAGGAACTGCTTGTCCTCACCGACCACAGCGTAACCGAGATCGCGCAGCAGGTCGGTTTTGGAGATGCCAGCAACTTTTCCACCCGGTTTGCCAAGGCGACCGGGCAAAGCCCTTTACAGTATCGCAAAAGTGCACTGAAAAGTGCCGGAAACCCGGAGCAAGGTTAACCGCCCTGTCCACGGGCACTCTGCACCGCCGCAAGCAGCCGTGCCAGCGCATCGCCGCCATCCTTTTCAGCCTGATGGTCTTGTGCGGCAGTTCCTTCTTCCGTACCATTGGGGCCTTTTACCCCGGCCAGACGCACAGGCTTTTCCAGAAGCAGTGCGGCTTCCGGCTTCCACGGCTTGATGGATGCTGACACCGCCTGAATCAATGGCAGATACTCCGGGAACGTACCGCCCAGCGAACGCAGAGCATCGGCCGCATATCCAGCGGCACGGACTGCGCCGTAATCGTTGGTGTGCGTCCAATCCCCCTGATGATAGTAGATTTTGGAAGCATCCCGGCCCAGCCGGATGATGTCCTCCATGGCGGCCTGATGTAGATCCAGCACGGGGACATTCAGTTCTTTGCCTAGCGCGATACACGCCTGCGCATGGTCGTGCAGGAGATCGTTATAGGTGAGTTTTCCGTTTTGCTCTGTCCATGTATTGCGCGCGATCGGCGTTGCAAGAATGGGCAGGGCTTTTTTTGCGCGAATCTCCGCAATGAACCGGCGCAGATTTTCCGGGTAGCCGTTGTATGCCTGCAAATGCGGATGCTTCTGGTCGTTGTGGCCGAACTGGATCACCACAAAATCGCCGGGGCGCAGCTGCTTCTGGATGAGGTCAAAATGACCCTCGTTGCGGAATGTTTCGGTGGAGCGTCCGTTGTGCGCGTGGTTGCACACGGCCACACTCCCATCCAGATACAAGTCCAGCGCCTGTCCCCAGCCGCCGTAGCACGCCGCCGGGTGGTAGGGATATTCTGCACCGTAGTCCGCCATCGTGGAATCTCCGGCAAGGTAGACTGTGGGGACCTCGATGGGCACAACAGACAGAAAATCCAGTGCCGGGCAGTGGCCGACCACCGCAATGTCCAGAGCATTTTTTTCAAAGGGCCGGTCTTTTCCATTGGGGATGATGGGCGAAACACTGACCGTGAAACAGATGGACAGCACCGCGCCCTGCCGCAAGGAGCCTTTCCACGCAAGATGGCGGCATCCGTGGAAAATCAGAAGCTGTTCTTCCTCCGCGCGGGCGGTCAGCGTGAGTTTCACGCGGTAATTTCCGGCACGAGGAACAGCCGCCTTGAAGCAAAGCGGAACAAATCGCTGCGGCGGCTGGACTGCGCCATCCTTTTCCCACAAAGACTGCACCAGTGCATCCGAATCCAGAAAACAGCCGTTTTCGTCCTGCTGGATTTTTGTGATTTCTTCCGATGCGTACCAGTAGGGTACATGGAATCCACTGTTCAACTCAAAGATATTGAGTTCTGGCTGTGCGTTATGGGCAGCTTCGTCCACAAACCCGAAGAGCTGGCTGGGGCTATAAAACGGGATGGAATCCTGTGCGCCCTTTTCCAAGGAAATGGTGAAAGTTTCAGATTTCATAATGCGTCCTCTATATCCGAATTTTCATTGGATTCAAAGACTTAACTGAAGAATCCCTTCAGTGTGTCAAGAGCCTGTTGTTTCTTCAGGGCAAGGATACCAGCATAGTCCAGCGTACCGATGGACTTTCCAACCTCTTTGGATTCCGTGGTGTAAACAATATTTGCAATAGGCAAATTCATGGACAAGACTTGTTCCTTGTTATCTTCGCCAAGATAGAATCCGATGTGAGGGGGCTGATTGTATGCGCTGTTCTGGTTCGCCACACAATTTCTGTAGACAGGGTCATGCATCAGCGTATAGATCATGTAGTCCGTTTCTGTCGTTGTCATGTAGATACGAAGCTCGGTGTCGTCCTCGTTTCTAAGCACGACTTCTTCACGCCAGTCACCCAGAATATCGGCTGTCAGGCTGGGGTTGTTTTTGGTGGAATTGTTCGTCTTGCCATCCAGCACATCAATGGTATCCACCGCACCACTTTCCCAGTTGTATTTATACACGCCGAAATCGCAGGATTCTTTCTCAACGCCATCACCAAGTTCGCTGAGCAGGTCACCGTCCCAGTACAAGACCCAGTTTGCCGGCAGACCTGCACGGCTCGGATTGACCATTCCACTCAGAATGTTGTATACACCGCTGTTGTTTGCCTGACCCCAGTATTCGTATCCGGGCAGCGGAGTGATATTCGCCGCTACTGCACGGCCCACATCCTTTGCCGAAGTCCAGATACCATCATAGCGCAGGCCGGTTCCAGCATTGCTCAGAGCCTGATTTACCGTTGCCACCTTGTACTCCTCTGTGGGAGAGAAAACATAGAGCTGCGTAGGATTGTTCGGATTCATTGCCGCAAGGTGGATGGCATCGCCGTGGCTTCCCAAATCCTGTCCATCCTTGCCATTCTTGACCCAGAGCAGCGAGCCGTCATGGTCAACCGCCATATTGCCGATGCAGATCTCATCAAAACCGTCCTGATCCAGATCACCGGTCGATACATTATGGTTTCCCTTATCTGCGGCATCCTCACCGGTCAGGGCCACAAAGTTCCACTCCAGCTGCAGCTTTCCATTTCTCAACGTGTAGGCAGCAATCGTAGTTTTTGCATAGTAGCCGCGGTTAAAGAATACAGCAGGAATCGTTTCGGTGCTGCCTGCTTCTTTGGGCAGATAGCCGATTGCAATATTGTAACGTGCAGAGCGGTTGCCGCCATCGCCTGCTTTGCCCCAGTCATCGTAATTGCCAGTCACATTGATGTAGTCGATGCTGTCAATGATTTCACCGGTCTGCCCATTGAATACCGTCACATATTCATTTGAGTCAGGGCTTGCATGGCCGTTTGCATTGATATTTGTACCGGGAACCACGCTCTTATCGCCCACATAGGAAACGATCGTGCTCTCATCGGTCATATCAAATTTGCCAGCTTTATTCGGCTTATAGGCGATCGTACCATCGGAGGTCTTGATAAACAGCTCTGCTTTGCCATCTTCATCCATATCGTAAAGCATAAACTGGTTAAAGTGGGCACCAGAGGGCATTTCCAGACCCATGTTCAATCTCCACAACGGAGTACCGTCCATCTCATAGATGTCAAAGATGGTCGGAGAGGAAGGTGCCACAGCCTTGCCAGAGTCAAATGCATTGTCCGGATACCATTTTACAATGATTTCATACTGTCCATCGCCATCCACATCACCCACGCCGGTATCATTGATCGTATACGAAGAAAGGTCTCCGTTTTTGGTGGGCTGGGGTTCCGGCTTTTGCAGAGGGATGCTCATATAATTGTTTTCCAGAGCGGCAACAGCCTCGCTGTTATACTGTAGGCCGTTCTGAATCTTTGCAACTACATACACATCGCCGGCTTTGCCTTTTGCATCGGTAAAATTGGTTCTGTCTGTGATCGGAGAGGAATTGATCTTGATGCCATTTCTGTACACATCAAAGGAAATATCCTCACCATACTCTGTTGCAAGGATTCTCCAAGAAATGAACACACCATCATCGGACTTCACCGCATACACGCCGCGATCCAGATTTTCCATAGAACGTGCATACGCATTATAGCTGCTGCCCGTCTTAAAGTAGCCGATACGATAATACACATCATAGGTGTAGTCCGTCCGCTGTTCGCTGGGGTCAGTAGGGTTTTCATTGGGTGTCAGAGAATCTTCCAGTACCTGATATTTTCCCTCGACCGGAACAACATTGGCACCGTAAACATAGATGCCTTCTTCTGCTGCGTTAAATTCACGAATCGCGGTCCATTTGCCAACGGTTACCGTTCCAATCGAGCCATCGTTCATCACAGCGGTCACTTCTGTGGGAAATTGTTCTGGCAATGCTTCACCAAATGGAAGTTCCAAGGTCGTGGGATTGTACACATAGGTTGGATACGGCAGTGCGCTATAGCTTATGACCTGTCCGGCTGCTGCGGTATCCGGGCCGACTGCACAGACGTTCCATGCAGAAGAAACGAGTATGCTGGCCGTAAGCAGGCAGGCCACGAGTCTTTTCTTATTCATAATTTTATGCCTCCTCGATCGTATGCGGTACGGGGGGAATGTAATTGATGTCCGGTGCGGTATCCAGAGGGGTGATGTTGCAGTTTTCGCAGACCATACCGTTCACTGCGGTCGGGTCAAAGGAATTTTCTTTTGCGCGAATGTCCAGATTCCGGAATGTGAAGTCCGAGAGTTGATACTGTGTCGGTTCCGGTTTTACGTTGAAGTATTCGCGGCACTCACAGCGGCAGTCCTCCACGGTGATGTGATCTGCATAGGAAAGCGGAATGTCCTTGCGGTCTTCCAGATCATAGAACTGCGTCCACGGATTGATGTTGACAAAACTCTCCACAACGGCATCCACCTGCTTCATCGTAATGTACTCGTAATGCTGTGGGGTATCCGGGCGCATTTTCAGCCAGAGCAGATTGCAGGCGTGGTCTACTTTCAAGCGGCGAATCAGGACGTTGCGATCGTGCATGGACTCCGAACCGCAGGTCAGACAGCCATGGCAGAAACCATAGTGGCAGTCCTCCACCAAAATCCGCTCATTGATGCCGTTTTCGGGTGCAGTATCGGCCCACGGGCCTCTGCCGCCCTTCAGCACGACCGAATCATCGTTCACTTCCAGATAGCAGTTCTTGACCAGAACATCGGTGCAGACATCAATGTCGATGGCATCGGTGCTGGGAGCCGGAACCGGGTGCGCCGGTGAAAGAATGCGGCAGTTCAGGTACTTCACATGGTCGCAGCGGTAGAGATGGCTCGTCCAGAAGTGCGAATTTTGCAGGGTGATATTGGCAAAGGTCACATTTTTGCTGTTGGAGATGAACACGAGCCGCGGACGCTGCTCGTCCTTGTTCGTGCATTTGGGGTTCCACTTGCGGCGCAGCCAGAACGCCCGCCAAGAGCGCAGGCCGTTGCCGTCGATGGTGCCGGGGCCGCTGATGGTAAAGCCATCCACGCCATCGGCGTTGATGAGGGCCGAGAAGTAGATACAGTTCTGTCCTTCCATGCGTGTTTCGCAGAGGTCATAATCGGCAATGTCATCACTGCCCATCAGGGTGCCGCCCTGTGCTACATACAGATTCACGCCCTGTTTGAAGTGCAGCGCACCCGTGTGGTAAACACCAGCCGGAACTACCAGAACACCGCCGCCCTCCTTGGCTGCAAAGTCAATGACGGACTGAATCTCCTTTGTATGCAGCTGGCCATCCGGCAGGATGCCGTAATCCGTTAGCGGGTACTGCTTGCCCAGCGCAGAAAGTTCCGGGGTTTCGATCTCATAGAACCAATCGTCGATTGGGGTTCCGTCCGGGAAAAATTCAAGTTCATGTTTCATGGGTGTGTTCCTCACTCAAATCGTGTTGTCGTTCCACCGGGAAGTTCGTAGATTTTTCCTCCCACGCTGACCCAGCAGGATGCAGCATTGGGATTATAGCATAGATCACCGTCTACGGTAAACTGGAGCCGGGCAGCATCTTCCAGCGCATCTACAATTTCGATGTTAGTAGCGTACCAGATGTCGTCCTGATGGCTCATCATCTGGCAGAACTGCTCCATCTGTGCCCAGCCATCCTGTTCGGGCAGTTCATAACTGTGACCCCAGACGTACATCAGGTACAGATACTGGGTCTTGTGCATGGTCAGGAACTTCTGGCCCAGTTCCAGCATCCCACGCCGGAAATGACAGGTCGGATCCCACTCGGTAAAATCTTCCGGGATGGCAAACCCCTGCGTACTGCGCACAGTACGCGCATAGCGGATGCCCAGTGCCGGCAGCAGTTCCATGATTTTATGGGTGTAACTGCCGTTTGGATAAGCAAGACCGCGCACTGGGGTCTCGACCAGTTCTTCCAATGCACGGCGATCTTCCAGAACCTGCTGGGCCACCTGATCCAGCGGAGAGCGTGCAATGGTGGGATGCAGCACGGTGTGGCAGGCCACCTCATGCCCACGATACAGTTCCTTATATTCGCTGACCGGGATGCGCTCTGCATTGTGCAGACCGGAGTTCAGATTAAAGGTTCCCTTCATGCCGTACTGGTTGAACAGTTCCACAAGGCGGCGGTCTTCCACGCGGCCATCGTCAAAGCTGAAAGTCAGGGCCTTGTGCTTGCCGCCGGGAAAACAGGTATAGATATTTTTCAAACTCATACAGAAGCCTCCTGTAAGCCGTAGGGAACGGCGCGTTTGCCATAGCGGTTTGCCAGACTACCTGTCACGACCAGCTTGAACGCATTGCTGCCCGGATGGAGCAGGCCCTTCAAATCGAACCGGTGCTTATTCCAGAACGAAACTCCGGCAAATTTTCCGTTGACCCAGAGTTCGGCCATCTCCTCGGCATCCAGTTCCATCAGCGGATAATCGTCGTTTGCCTGTTCTGCGCTGTATTCCACCTCGGCAACGTAGGTCTTTTTGACCTGAATGCCATCGGCTTTTTTCAGGGTAAACTCCGGCACAGGGAGCAGCAGTGGTTTCGGCTGTTCCGGCAGAGCGGCAAAGTCCGCCTCCTCGCAGGTGAACAGCAGCAGGCTGCTGCGGCTGGGCAGGTTCAACGCAAAATCCTTTGCCTGCGCACGGGCTGCTTTCCCTGCCCAGAGGTCATACTGCCCGACTTTTTTGGTAGTGGGCAGCGTGATGGTGGTGTGAAGGTCGGTGTTGCCCTCGTTCACAAGGAACCAGCACTCACTGCCTGCGCGCAGGAAGTGCGCACTGCGCAGCTGCGGAGCCGCCGGGCTGCACTGAAGGTCTGCAAGGGGCGAGAGGTCTTTGGGGAGCGCGGGCGCATCGGGGAACCGCTGTTCCGGGTCGATCACCGCCGAGAACTCCATGCCGCGGCAATGCAGTTTTCCGTCCTGCACCCGGCAATCCCTCCAGACGCTTTCCGGCAGATACTGGAAACCGACCTGCTGCTCATAGAGCGGACGAACGGCATCCGGTTCCAATGCGCGGTTGCGGCACAGCACCGCCACCGGCAGGAGAGCGGTCGTGTCCGTCATCAGGCAGGACAGCCGCCGCAGATAGGTAGACCACAGCTTATAGTGCTTCCACCAGTTGCTGTTGGGGCCGACATCGGGCGGGCGCTCATCTTTCCGCTTGCCGGTGATGCTGTAATAGAACGCATGAGGGATGAACAGGTTGACACCGCGCACGGCCAGCCAGTCCGTGTACCACTTGATGTCCCCGCCGGAGAGCTGCCACGGATTGTTGTCCTTGTTGCAGGCTCCAAAGCACTCGTTGGAATTGCGGCGGCGGTTCATCAGGCGGGCCGCATCCGCGCTGCACTTACCCAGCGTGGAATCCAGCCCCACAAGGCAGTCCTTTTCCGGTGCGATCCAGCGCAGGCACAAGTCCTGACCGGGGATGCCGAAGTATTTTTCCACCTCAATATCATCGCTCTGGTGGGGGTGTCCCATCAGGCAGATGCCGTGCTGCTCGCACCAGCCGGAAAGAGCCGCATAGTAAACGCCGCCCTCCCGGTCAAGGATCATCTGATGATAGAGCCGGGTGTCGGCATTTTCGGTTTTCTCGAACAGTGCGGTCAGGTTTTCCAGCTTGCCGCCTGCTTCGGTGAAAAGCTGGGCAAAGCCCTTTGTCCAAGGGAACATATTCCCCACGTTCCGCCCCAGAATACTGGGTTCATCGGTGAAGAAGCCGATGATGGTATTCCCGAAGTATTCTTTCAGTTCACGGTAGTAGGCATCGTGGGTCAAGCCGATGAACCGCTGCACGACCTCCGGGTTCAGGATGTCGGCACTTTCCGGGGCGTTCGGTTCGCCATCGTCTTCGCCCCAGTGGATGCCGCGGATGGTGCCGCCGCTCTTGCGCACCACCAGAACGCCCTGCGGTGTCTGTGCAAGGACTTCATCTCCCGGCTTGCTCTCGCTCACCAGCGTGATGCCCTGACTGACCAAATCGGGTCGGCCCGCAGTGACCATGCCGTTTGCGGAGCCGGACGGGTACATTCCCTCATCGTACAGAACGACCGTCATGTTCAGCGCAGCAGCTTCCTTGACCGCCGTGCGGATGTAGGAAAAGTATTCTTTGGAAAGGTATTTGATGCGTTTTGCAAGGCCGATGCGGGGATGCAGCACCACGCCGGATACGCCGTGTGCGTTGAAATCATTCAACTGGCGGCGGATCTCGTCATGGATCAGGTTGCCATTCAGAAACCAGAACGGGATCGGGGTAAATTCGCGCGAGGGTTTGGAAAGCAGTGTGAGTAACTCCATACGAACCTCCTATGGTTCATTTTTTGCAAGGGCGCAAAGTTTGGCCCATCGCTTTGTACGAAAATAAAACAGCATCAGGATCATACCAGCCAGAAAACTCAGCGGTACACTGGCCATTGCATAGCCGCCATAGCCAAGCCGTGAAAGCAGATATGCGACCGGTATCCGTACACCCCACAGGATGAAAAGATTTACGATGGTCGGATACTTGATCTCTCCAATGCCATTGGCAAAGCACATGATGACGTTCATGATCGCATACATCCATGTGAACGGAAGAACGATATGGATGTAGCGCGTTGCAAACGCAAGAACTGCGGTATCGTGTGTGAAGAGTGCGAGGAGCGGGTTGCAGAAAATTGTAACGAGGATTCCAGCAGATAATGTGATGGCTCCCGCGCTCAACGGAATCAGCCATGCGCTGCGGCACAGTCGGCGATAATTTCCTGCACCAAGGTTCTGACCGGAAAATACCGTCATTGTTGAGGAGAGCGATGCAATGGCAAGGTTGGCAAGGCTGGTGACTTTTCCGGCCACCGAGCAGCCTGCAACAAAAGTCGAACCCTGAAGATTGAACAGAATCTGCAAAATCAGGTGTCCGGTGGAATAGAGTGCCGTGTTCATTCCAAGTGGGAGGCCGATCTGTATCATCTTCCGCAGCGTTTTCCCATCGAATCGATGGGGCAACAGTGGAAATTCCAGCTCCGGTGCATAGCGGCGGATATACCAGATGCTGCACAGCCATGAGAGTGCCAGTGCAATCACGGTCGCCCATGCAGCACCGTAGACACCCATGCCAAACTTCGCTACAAAGAGCAGATCCAGCGCAATGTTGACCACACAGGATACCAGCAGAAGCACCAGAGAAGAATTGCTGTTGCCAAGCCCTCGCAGGATGCCTGCATTGAAATTGTAACCCATGTTGCCAAGAATACCGATGGCAACAATGCGCAGATACTGCACTGCATAAGGCATAGCATCCGGCGGAACCTGCATCAGATTCAAGAGAACCGGCCCCAATACAAGCCCCAACACCGTAAGTGGAATCGCTGCTGCGTAGAGGAAGAACACGGATGCTTTGAGCAGCTTTTTCAGCGCATCCTGATCGGACGCACCGCAAGCCTGCGAAACAAGGATTGAAATGCCAGAACCAATACCGAGAAAGACACACAAAAGAATTTCCAGCGGCTGCGAACTGGTGGAAACCGCTGCCAGTGCAGAGGAATCGCAATAATTGCCGATGACCAGCGTATCTACGGTGCTGTACATCTGCTGAAGGACACTGCCAGCGCAAATCGGCAGAGCAAAGCGCAGGGTGCAGCCGAGGATAGAGCCATGGGTCATATCTGTCTGATGCGCAGGTGTTTTATTCTGTGTCATATCATTTGCTTCATAAAAGAAGAAACCGTGTCCCGCAAAAGGTTGCGGAACACGGCTTCTGTGTTATCCAGATCTCAACTCCGTCAGCAGGATATCATGCAGACCGGAGCTTGCGTCCGCTATGATTTTTACAGAGAGTCGCGGATCGTCTTTGCATTTTCGAGGTCAGCCAGACGCCACTCGATGATGCTGTTGGCATCCAGACCGTTGCAGTCGGCGACCATCTGATCCCACAGGGCATCGAACTCGCTGTCGGAAGAAGCATAGACCATCTTCCAGCTTGCGGTGGTGACCTTATCCTTGATGGCATCGATCATCAGCTGCATATTGTCATCCGGCAGGCTGGTAAAGCTGGATACGTTCTTCAGGGGGCTTTTCTCGCAGTAATCGCTGCCCAGCCACTCCTTCCAGTTCTCGTGGCCAGTGGTCTTCTGCCACTTCTGGAAGTTTTCGCTCTGAGCACTGATCTCATTGACATCGCTCCAGCCCAGCGTAGAAGCGCAGCGGTAGCCGCCCTCTCCATCGCCATACTGGGTCAGGGTACCGTTCATCACGATAAAGGGAGTGTTCCACAGTTCCAGCGTTTCGCCGGTGGACATCTCAAAGCCGGTAAAGTCGTTGTGACCGGAGTTCAGCCACTCCTTTGCACGGTCGGTCAAAGCAGCATTGCCCTTGTCATCACTTGCCCAGTATTCACCATCAGGACCCTGCGTCAGGATCAGGAAAGCTTCGGGATCAGCCAGAACATCAAGGTAAGCGAGGCAGGCGTCCAGATTCTTGGTCTTTGCGCTGATGCCGATCATGTAGCGAGGATCGCCGTAGGTGGAGTTTGCGCTGTAGTAGCTCTTGACACCGGGAATATGGTATTCCAGATAGGTGGGTGCCCAGCCCGGCAGATAGCCGGAAGGAACCTGTGCATAGCCGCCATCGACCTTGACTTTCTGGGTGGGACGGTCATTGTTGATGCTGTCGGGGTCGATCAGGCCGCGCTTGTAGACCTCGTGATACCACTTCAGACCCTTATAGTACAGGCTGTCCTTGTCCAGAATGGAGTGATATTCGCCGTTGACCATATCGGCTTCCAGCAGGTAGGCAAGCTGGTTTTCGAGATAGCCCTGCCAGCGGTACCACATGGTCATGCAGGCCCAGAAGTTGGAGTCAGAGCCGTTGTTCAGCACCGTGCCGTAGCAGGCAGTGCCATCATCAGCCGTGGGGCGAGCCTTCTGCATCTGCTCCATGACATCGATCAGGTCTTCAAAGCTGTTGATCGCCGGTGCGCCGATCTTTTCATAGGTATCCCAATGCACACGGACTGCGTTGCGCTCGGTGGAGTCCAGCCACTTATACTTGACGTAGCTGTCGCCGATACTGGTGGGGATGCCGTAGACGCTGCCGGTACCTGCGCTCTTGAACTCACGGACGTAGTTCAGAGCAGGCTCAACTTCGGTGAAAGCCTTCAGATGCGGCATCTTGTCCAGATAGTCGTCCAGATTCAGCAGCATACCGCCCTGAATCATGATATCCAGGCTCTTTTCCGGGATGAACATCACATCCGGCAGGTCGCCGCTGGCGAGGATTGCGTTGGTCTTTTCATCCGAGTAAGCCCAGACCTCCAGATTGAAGCCATGCTCTGCGAAGTAATCGCCCTTGAAGCCGCTAATCAGGCCGCTGGATACGTTTGCATCGCGGGGATAGAAGGTGATGGTCTGCGGACCGCTGGAAGAAGCAGCGGAACCGGAACCAGCGGTGCTGCCAGCGGCAGTGCTGCTGGAGGAGCCGCCGCCACAGGCGGTCAGGGCGGCTGCAGAACCGGCGATTGCACAAGCCTTGAGGAAATTACGACGGGAAATCATCTTTTTCATGGTCTTGTTCTCCTTTTATCATATAATACACAATTTTGAGTTCAAAAGAAAGGCTCTCAGCCCTTGACGGCACCGACCATCAGGCCCTTGACATAGAACTTCTGGACGAAGGGATAGACGCAGATGATGGGGATGACGACCACAGCAGTCAGGGTCAGGCGGATACCGGTGGGGGTGATGGTCGCATAGGGGTTCTCACCGGCGATCTGCTCGGCGGCTGCGGTGACCTGCTGGAGCAGTTCGTACAGCAGATACTGCAAGGTATAGAGCTTCGTGTTGGTGATGTACAGCTTGGTGGTGAAGAAGTCATTCCACTGGTTCACGGCGGTGAACAGCGAAATGGTGGCAAGGATGGGGGTCTGCAGCGGCATCACGATTTTGAAGAAGCGGGTCAGATAACCGGCACCATCCAGATAAGCGGATTCTTCCAGTTCCGGACTCATGGCTTCGATGTTCGTCTTGACCAGAACCATGTTGTACACGGACAGGCAGGACGGAATGACGTAGACCCAGAAGCTATTGACAAGGCCCAGCATCCGGTTGTTCAGGTAGATGGGGATCATGCCTGCGGAGAAGTACATAGTAATGACGGTGAAGCGATACCAGAACTTGCGCTTCCACATATTCTGCTTGGTGAAGAAGTAGGCCATGTAGCTGGTCAGCACAAGGCTGAGTGCCGTGGTGATCACGGTACGCGCCACCGAGATGAAGGCCGCATTGCCCAGATTCTGCACCTTAAAAATTTCAACGTAGTTTTCAAAGTTGATGCCCTTGGGCAGCAGGATGATCTGGTTCAGGTCAACCAGCTTCTGGTCGCTGATGGTGCAGATCATAAGGTAGTAGAACGGATACACGCACAGCAGCGTGATGATGGTGAACAGGATGATGCCGACGATGTTGTAGATCTTATCCTCCCGGCTCATCTTGATGTGGTGGCTTTTCTGCCGGGGTGCGATTTTTGTTGCAGTCACAGGATGCTTCCTCCTCTCTTTAGAATACGCTGGTGCCGCGGATCTTCTTGGATGCGGTGTTGGCCAGACCGAACAGGATCAGTGCAATGATGGATTTCATGACACCAACGGCGACCGAGAACGAAATCTGACCACTGCCGATACCGAGGTTGTAGACGTAAAGGTCAAGCACTTCGATGTATTCCTTATTCAGAGCGTTGCTGAAAGCGAGGAACTGGTCGATGCCGGAGTTCAGGAAGTTGCCGATGCTCATAATGAGCAGAACGAAGAAGGTGGGCATCAGCAGCGGAATGGTGATGTAGCGGATACGCTGCCAGCGGTTTGCGCCGTCGATCATGGCCGCTTCGTTCACTTCCTGATCCAGACCGGTGATGGCGGCGAAGTAGATGATGGCGTTCCAGCCGAGGTTTTTCCATGTGTAAAGCAGTGCTTGGATCAGCCAGACGTGCTTGTCGGTGGTGAGGATGTTCACGGTCATTTCTGCGCCGAACTTCTGCATCAGCGCATTGACCAGACCGGAGGAACCGAACAGGCTGGACATCAGGGAGAACATGATGACCCAGCTGATGAAGTGCGGCAGCGTGGTGAGGGTCTGCACACATTTCTGGAAGCGGGTGCTCTTGATCTCGCTGAGGAAGATGGCGAACAGCATGGGGACCGGCATCAGCAGATAATTGATGAACTGGATGCCGAGGGTGTTGCGCAGAACGCGGAACAGGTTCTGGCGCATGACCGGATTGCCGAACAGGTTGGTGAAGTTCTGGAAGCCCACGAACTTGCAGTTTGCCAGTGCCATACCCGGCTTATACTGGAAGAACGCGTAGATCCAGCCCCACAGGGGCATATAATGGAATACGAACACGAGTGCGAGGCAAGGGACGATGAACAGGAACAGCTTGATTCGGCAGACCAGTTTTCCTTGTTCGGGTCAAAGGCATCTGCCAAACCACCCCAGCCGACATATTGCGAAAGAATCTGCTGCTCCTCGGCGGTGGCACCACGACGCTCCTGCTCCAGAGTGCGCAGGGTCTGGATGGCTTCAATATTGCGGGCGAATTTCTGCTTGGGGCCTCCGACACCCAAATTATCATCCGTGATGTGAAAATTTCCTGCGGCTTCCGGCATCGGTTCGGCGTTCAGGGCTTCATCTGCGGCAGCGGCGTTCGGAAAGGTCTGCCATTCACCGTTGACTTCTGCGGAGATCGGCAGTTTGTCCAGTTCTTCATCAGGTGTAGGTTCATCCTGCCGCAAACCGTCCTCGAACTGCTCTTTGTTGAGTACCTCATTGCTCCACGAATATCCCTGTGCGCTGGTGTCAATGCGCACATCGGTTTCGCCGATATAGCCGACTTTTCCCTCGATGGTTTTGGTGGGGAGGTCTACAACAACGGAATCGCCAACCTTGTAATCGGCAGTTTTTTCAGGGGCGACCTCAGCAAGTTCGTTCTGCTGCTGTTCATACAGTTCCCTGATATGGGGCAAACCCTCGCTTCGGAAGATGGGCTGTCCGCTGTTAGTCAAGTCCATATCCTGCAAGCTGACAGACTTGAACATGAAGTTGACATGATCTACACGGAAATCCCGGCCATCCAGCTTGATGATGCTGCCGATCGGCAGGTAATCTTCCTCTCGCAGATATTTTGTCTGGTGGTGGGTGCCATCTTCGCCTTGTCCAGCCAGATAGATGCTGTTGCCCTCGGCCCACAGTTTTTTGGCTTCTGCTGCCCATTGATCAGCAGGAAACCCGGTAACTTTAACCCTGCCCAGTGCGTTTTCCTGTGACAGCAAATTAGAGCGCAGAACTTCCTTTACAGTAACTGCATCCTTGTCATAGAACAGAAAATATCCGCCCAGTTCAAAGCCGATCAGGGTATTGGGATACTGTTCTTTCAGAGCGTTATATTCGACAGCAACATCACCATCCAGCATGGGAAGCTGGCGTTCCGCTTCCTGAACGGCGGCACGATGCTCTTTTTCCTTATCGGTCAGGTAGCGGTCAGACTGAATCATCAGGTCGATGTATTTCTCGACCTGTGTCCAGCTTAACGTAAATTTCTGATGATCCGGGTAGTGGTCAAATTCAAGTCCTTTCCCATCATGATTTACAAAACCGCTGCTGCCGTCCAGAAAATTCTGCGAATGTCCGCCGATACCGTACTCTTTTGCCAGTGCTTTAGCGCGGAGTTTGCGGTCAGGCTGTGACTGGAACAGTTCGATGATCCGCTGCTTGCCATCCTGAAAACCGGAACCATGCTGGCGCAGTTCGTTTTCAATTTCAGCTTGCGACAAAACAAAAGCGGAGGGCGATTTTTCGCTCTCCGCTCGGTCGATATGTTCAATTTGCTGGGCTTCGGTGGGGATGACGGCGTCCAGAAAACTTAGCTGTAGATCAGCTCCGTCTGGATCACTTCCTCGACCTGCTCCCGCAGGCTGTTCATGTGCTGCACCCACGCCATCTGGTTCTTCTCCTTGTCCGGGGCCGGGTTCTTCGCCAGCAGATCGGCCATCATCTGCTCCTTCATTGCTGCTGCGGTCTGCTCCAGTTCGGTCAGGGTCGGGTACAGGCTCCCGTTCAGGAGCATCGTGTGGTACAGAACCGGGTGCTGATGTTTCAGAAAGTTCAGACGCATCCTGCCGTACTTGCCCAGCGGGGTCTTCGGCTGATGCAGGGTCAGGTTCGGGAGAAGATAATCCCCGGTCTGCGTGTAATTCAGATTGCTGCTCATATTCATGCTGGCTCCTTTCATTGTTTCGGCGGCGGATGGTCGTTTTGACTGCCCGCTCTACGGTGCGCAGGACTTCGCGGCTGATGTCGCTGACTGCTGCGCCGAGGGCATAGACGGTGTCCGGGGTGGAAAAATCGTATATAGCCTGAAAACTGTCTTTGTCAAAATAGCCATCCGGTTCAAATCCGCACCGCTCCAGCAGCGCGTAAGTAACGCTAATCGCGGCGGCGGACTTGAACTGCATTTCCAACCCGGCACTATCATAGTCCATCAGGAACGAACCGTCAACGATGGCGCGGATATCCTCGCTGTTGTTGTCCCAATAGTCTGCGACCAGCTTCCCGGCAATGTCGGCAAGCTGCTGACTGACCCTTTCATGGCTGATGCCGTATGCGGCAGTCAGCGCATCGGAAACAGGCTGCTTCAGATCATCGTTGTACTGCCACAGGTCGGGGTCGCGGGAATTGCGGCGCACACCAGTATCTGACACATCGAAAACGTAGTGCAGACGTGGGTATCCGCTGGATTCATCCAGCAGAGCGATGCCTTTGGAGCCCCTGCGCACATAGCGGTTCATCCGGTTGTTCCAGATATCGTAGTCGGCGCAGGCCGTGGCATCGGGCCGCTGGGCATAGATCATCAACTGATCTTCAAAGCGGTACTTGTACAGCCGGGATGCTGTGGTCAGGTACGCTGTCCAGCTTTCCCAATACCGGGTCAGCCCATTGGCCGTGCGCTGGGCAAGGGCAAGGTATTCTTCGGTTTTGCTTGGCATGGTGTTCCTCCTATCTTTTTTAATATGTAAGCCGCTCACAGGCGGCAAAAATTTAGTCGAGCGGAAATTCCAACTCGACAAATTCGGTATCAGTCATAAGTTTGAGTTTTTCGATAACGCTCTCGGACAGTTCCCGCAGGGCGGTTTCATCGGGCATCAGGTAACATTGCATGAGCCGCAGTTCCTGAATCAACCCCAGCCGAGTGCCGGTGTTGTAGAGCATCATCAGGGTTAATTCTTCATGGTCAAAGTTCATGGCCGTTCCTTTCTTTTTTACAGCCGCTGGGATTGCTCCGGCATATCGCGCTTGGACAGTTCTGCCAGCTTTTCCAGCGTAGAGGGCTTGTTGGAAAGGCCCAGTTCCTCGGCTTCTGCTACCTTGTCCATAACAAGGTCATAGTCTTGCAGTGTCCGCTGACCTTTTTCCATGTGATGCGCTTCCAGAATCTGCTCGCGGGCTTCCTGAATGGTCAGTTCCGGTGCATCCAGCTGCCCACCATCCATTATGGAATAATCGCTGTTGTAGATGGTATAGTCCCAGCCCTCATCGGTGGATTGGATGGCAATATAACCTTTGCTGCCCAATTTCCATGCCCCGGTATCGTCCTGTGTCTGGATTTCCGGGTAGGCGGTGGAACCATTGCGCTCCATGATTTCTGCGAACTGGCAGATATGATATACGTCACCCAGCCCACCAAGATCGAAATGGCAATCATCCAGACGTTGCACTCGTGCTGTAAAGCTGCTGTTATCTGAAAAGTCGATCTGGATGACACCACCATCGGGGATGCGGTAAATGTCATCGTAGTGGCTATTGATGAGCCGAATGTCAGGCTGAAAAGTTTCAGGCTTCCAGATGCGCCGCCGATCGATGCCGGTATTCGGGATACTTTCGAGAATCTGCACACTTTCCCGCTGAATGGCTTTGCACGGCGCATCGGAGAGTACAAACATATACCAGTTCCGGGCCGCAGAAAGGGCGTTTCTGCCATCAGGCGGCAGATTCATTTCGGATACCTGCCCGCTCTCCAGTAGTTCACCGTTCATGCGTTTGTAGGTGGCAAAACCTACACCCACGCCATTTTTGCGCAGGTGCAGATACTTGTTGTCGTTGATGAGGTAAACGGCTTCCTTTTCCTGTTCCATCAGCAGCCTCCGTTCTCAAATTCCAGACTGAACTTGCTGCGGCCATCGGATTCGGTGCTCAGCAGGACAGTGGCATTGTAGGTCTTGCCCTTGGCACTCTTGCAGTCCTTCAGACGCACCCGGCCATCCCGCAGCAGCTTGTCCACCATGCGGGCATCCAGATGCTTGCCCAGCCGCTTGAAGTAGGCGTTGTCTTTCCAGAGTGCAAAGCGGCACTCGCGGTTCTCGCAGAACCAGCCCTTTTCCCGCTCCACAACAGACTTACCACAGTTCGGGCAGACACCAGCAACTTTGTTCTTCATCAGCATATTTGCTCCCTTCACGGCCTCGGTGGTGTTTACCAGCGAGGAAATCATATCTTTGATCTCGGTCATAAATTCTTCCGGCTCCATCTCGCCACGCTCAATGCGCAGCAGTTTTGCTTCCCAGTCGGCGGTCATGTCTGCCGACTGAATCTGTTCGGGCATTACGGTAATCAGTGCCTTGCCCTTATCGGTAGGCAGCAGCACCTTGGTCTTTTTATCGCCTTTGCGTTCCAGAAAGCCTTTCTGTACCAACTTCTCAATGGTGGCGGCACGGGTGGCCGGGGTTCCGATGCCTTGACGCTCCACACCCTCCGGCATATTGTCCGCACTGGCGGTTTCCATCGAATGTAAGAGGGTATCCTCCGTAAAATGCTTCGGTGCGCTCGTCTGTCCTTCTTTCAATTCAGCGTTAAGGATAGCGCACTCGCTTTCTTCCACATCCGGGAGAGAAACCAATTCCTGTTTCCGGTTCAGGATATCAGCCAGTACCTCACGCTCCACGGCTTTCCAGCCTTCTTCCAGAATTCCTTTTCCCTTTGCAGTAAATTCCTCGCCGGCACATTCCGTAGTCAGCATGGTTTCCAAATAACGGAACGGCTTGCTTACCGCCATCAGCGTCCGGGCAATAATGAGTTTCAAAATGTTCTGCTCACCTTTGGGCAGGGAATCCAAATCAGCCTTGAGCATACTGCGAGTAGGCAGGATAGCATGATGGTCGGTGACTTTTTCCCGATTGACGGTGCGCCGTGTCCGGGGAATATCGGCATCATCTGCGTCACCGACTGCAATTCCAACGAAGTCCTCCAGTTCTTCGGTAAGTTCTTCCAGCATTTCCTCGTCATCGTCTGTAATGTAACAGCTGTCGGTTCGGGGATAAGTGGTGAGTTCTCGCTCATAGAGGTCTTGCAGGTAATCCAGCGTCTGCTGTGCGCTGTATCCCAGCAGACGGTTTGCATCTCGCTGGAGAGTCGTCAGGTCATACAGCGATGGCGGATTTTCGGATTTTTCCTTGCGAGTCACTTTTTGAATCGTGGAAATCATCTCCTTTCGGCAGGCTGCAAGCAGGTTTTCCGCATCCGCTTTTTCAGAAATGCGGCGGCTGGATGCCACACAGCCACTGCTCAGTTCCAAATCTACGGTGTAGAATTTTTCGGGAACAAAAGCAGCAATGGCAGCTTCTCGCACTACCGTCATGGCAAGCACCGGAGTCATGACCCTACCAACCGCCAATGGCCGACCATACAGGCACGAAAAAAGCCGGGAAGCGTTGATACCGACCATCCAGTCGGCACGTTCCCGGCAGAGTGCTGCATTGTACAGCGCATCATATTCAGTTGACGGTTTCAAGTGGGCAAAGCCCTCCCGGATGGCGTTTTCCTCCATGCTGGACAGCCACAGGCGGAAAACAGGCTTTTTGCACCCAGCTTGCTGGTAGACTAGTCGGAAGATCAGTTCTCCCTCACGGCCGGAATCGCAGCTGTTCACAATGCTCTCCACATCCGGGCGGTTCATCAGCTTTTTCAGGATGCCAAACTGCTTTTTGGTGCTGGCAGACACAAGGTACTGCCACTTTTCTGGCAGGATGGGCAGGTCGGCCACGCTCCATTTGACATACTTTTCATCGTACACGTTGGGCGGAGCAAGTTCCACCAGATGCCCGATGCACCAGCTGATGAGATAACCGTTACCCTCCCAATAACCGTCGTTCCTGTTTGTTGCACCGAGAACCTTTGCGTAAGCTGCCCCGACTGATGGCTTTTCACTGACCACAAGTTTGTAAGACAATAAGCATCAACTCCTGTTTTTTTTAGATTCAGATATGTAAGGCGGCAAATACCGCCAGTAAAATTATTCCTCTGTAGTATCCTCCTCGCCGGTTTCCTCAGGCTCTTCCTCGGTGGGAATCTCAAAATCACCCTTGTCCTCGGTGTAATCCGCATCGGGATCAAGGGCTTCTTTTTCTGCCTGCTTTTTCTGTTTCTGCTTCATAAAGGCGTAGATGCCGCCGCCCGCAGCCAGACCGACCAGAATCAGTACACCTAAGAATGTGGCCGCATACTTCGTGATCTTGTTTTCCTTCGACTGTTCGGTACCGGATGCCGCTGCTTCTTCCGCAGCCTTTTTAGCATCTTCCTCGGCCTGCTTCCGTTCCTGCTCGGCCTGTGCCGCTGCTTCCTTTTCAGCGGTATAGACTTCGGCATCTTCATCTTCCATCAGGGAGAGCAGGTCAGCTTCGTCCACCAAATTCATAAAGTGAACCGTCTGCTGGCCCTTGGCGTTGCGGTCGATGACCAGATAGAACGTGTTGCCCGACTTGCTGACCAGCGTAATGAACTGCTGACCAGAGCCATCCGAATAGCTGGTATGGTAATCATCCACAATCGAAAGATTGCCTTCCGGGGTCAGGGCACCGGTTTCTTCATCGGTCACAGTGATAGAATCTTCCTCATCAGAAGCGGCAGTCAGAATAGGCTGTTCCACTTCTTCGGGAACATCGCCGCCGTAGGCAAAGGCGGGAACCGCCATGCCAGCGCACAGTGCTGCCGACAACATCAGGGCACAAACCTTATTCATCATCTTCATTAGAATTTTCCTCCTTATTAAAGGTAGCACCGACTGCGGACAGCGCAGCCGGGTTCGGGGTACTGGTGGTGGACTGCCGCAGCAGTGCAGCCAGCTGTTCCGGTGTGACTTTGGCAGTGCGCACCATTTCGTTGACCTCGGCAGCTTCCGCTTCCTGAATCCGCCGCTCCAGACTTTCGATGCGGTTGTTGATTTTGATGCGCCGCTCTTTTTCCTTTTCCAGAGAAGCGCGCAGCTTATCGAGTTTTTCGCTCATGGTTTCCTCCAATCATTTTGAGAGCCGCCCAAAACCGGACAGATATTTCTGCCAGTAGGACGAGTGAATGTTTGCGTACTTGATGGGGTCGCCGGCACTAACCATCATACCGTTTCCAAGGTAGATGCCGACATGACTTTTTCCGGGGGTATCATACGTTCCCTCGAAAAAAACAAGGTCGCCGGGCTTTGCTTCGGCTTCGGAAATATGCTGACATTTGTTCCATAGACCGTTGGCAGTCGTTCTGCCCACGTTGTAACCGTTCTGGTTGTAGACCCAGCAGACATAGCCGCTGCAATCGAATCCGGTATCCGGTGAACTGCCGCCCCACACATAGGGAGTGCCGACATATTTTTTGGCTTCGGCGTAGATTTTGGAAAATTCTTCATCCGTCAACGCTTCCGCAGGAACGGTGTAGTCGATACCCGCTTCCCCAGAGCCATCCGAGCCGCCAGCGGGCAGACCGTCTTTGAAAAGATACGGCCTGCCACCCTTAGTGTCTTGGAAAATCTCATACCGTTTCCACTGATCTTCGGTCAGTTCTTCCCGAATGACTACTTCCAGCCCCCGATTTTCCAATTTGGTGTGGAAGATCTTATACTGGTAAGGCACCTGTGTGGTGTAGGGCATACCTGTGAAAATATCAATCATCACCACTGTGCGGTAGCGGGTCTGCACTTCCACCCATGTGGTCAGCTTGTACTGCTTTTTGAAGATTTCTTGCAGTTTGGCCTGCACTTCACTGCGGGTGTAATCATCGTACAGGGTTGTCAGGAACGATGTCAGCTGCCAAGGGTCGTGAGTAATCTCGTCCAGATGATATTGGTACTCATCATAGCCGGGGTGATCTTGCGGAGTGTGCTTGATCTTTTTATCGAGGTCTTTCTCCAATTTCTTGTAGTCGGTTTCGGCACCTTTAATGTCGCGGTCTTCTGCGGTGTAGATGGTCTGGCCGCTGACCTGCGTGGTGCCGCTGAACAGGATGGAACAGGACGAAAATGCCGACATGACCAGCAGCAGGAGCAAAAGAAAAACGCCCACGATCCAAAGAACGTGTGCGTTGCTCTTTGCAAAATTGGCAATCCCGTTGACAGCGGTGCTGACTGCGGATGTGCCTTTGTCTATGACCTGCTCCATACCGGATTTTGCAGCAGAAGTACCACCGGATGCAGCTTTCTGACCGCCCGCGGCCTGTGCTGTTGTGCTGCCAGACCGGGCTGCGGCACGGTAGTTTTTCTGAATGTCCTGCTTCTGCCGCCACCGGGAGAACCAGTTGGAACCGCCCTCGCTGCTGTCGGTTCCGCTGAATTTCTCTGCATTTTGAGCATTATCCTGCCCAAATGCAGAAGATTTTGCAGCAGGAATATTCTTTTTTGCTTGCAGTTTGGCTCGCTTTTTTAGCTTTTGGGCATAGCGATTCTTGGAAAAATCGCTGACCGCTTCTTCGGATTTCATGCCCTCGTTGAGAGCCTGTGTGCCCACATTGTCATCCTCGTACTGGTCAACCTCCCGATGTACCGCAGACCGGGTGGCAGCAGCGGCATACATAGCGCGTTTCTGCTGCTTGGTCATGCGGGATGCTTCGTCCGGGGTGATTTCGGCTTTTCCAAAACGCAAGTGCTTGGATTTTTCCGCAGCTTTGTCTGCATCCTGTTTCAGTTTCTGCTTTTGGGACACCGACTGTTCCACCTTGGATTTTCTCGGAGGGGAGCGCGTGGCCGTGCGCTCCTTATCCTCCTCAAATTTCAGCTTTCGCTGTTTCTCACTCATGCGTTTCCTCCGTCACCTCGGACAGCTTGGTGGTCATGATCTTGTACAGTTCCAAATCATGCGGAAAGTGGTCAACAAAGGGCAGGATGGTGTTGCCGTAGAACAGCAGCCCCTCACCGGAACCGCTGTGCGTAACATAAGAAAGCTGGTGGGGCGAGATGTTCAGCTGCTTCGCCAGAATCTGTCGGTCGCCATTGGCCTGATTGAGCATATAGACAAAGTCACTGTTCTCAAAAATATTCGACACTTCGGGACTGGACAGCAAATCTTTGCAATTTTGGGTCAGACCGGTGGGAATGCCGCCCCATTTGCGGAAACGCTTCCAGATTTCCACGCTGTAAGCTGCAGTTTGTTCTTCTTTCAGCAAAAGGTGAAATTCATCGACGTAGTATCGCGTAGATTTTCCCGCTTCACGATTGGCAGTGACACGCCCCCACACAGCATCCTGCACGATCAGCATACCGAGTTTTTTCAACTGTTTGCCGAGCTGCTTGATGTCGAAGCATACGATGCGGTTGTTGATGTCCACGTTGGTGTGGTGATTAAAAATATTCAGACTGCCCTTGACGTAGATTTCCAGAGCAGCGGCCACATGGCGGGCTTCCGGTTCATCCTGTGTCAGCAGGGCATTGTAGAGATCTTCCAGCAGCGGCATATTTTCGGGGATGGGATCCTCGAAATACTTGCGGTAGATGGTATGGACACAGCGGTCGATCACGGTCTTTTCAACCGGCTGCAAACCCTCTTTGCCGCCGACCACCAGTTCGCACAAGGACAGCACAAAGTCGGCTTTCAGGGCCAGAGGGTTGTCCTCCTCGCTGTAATTGCTGTTGATATCCAGCGGGTTAATATACTGGGTGCTGGCGGGGCTGATATGAATGACCTGCCCATGCAGACGCTCCACCAGCGGAGCGTACTCGCATTCCGGGTCGCAGATGACGATATCGTCGTCTGTCACGAGAAACGCATTGCAGATCTCGCGCTTTGCGCTGAACGATTTACCGGAGCCGGGGGTGCCGAGGATCAAACCATTGGGATTCTTCAACTTTTTTCTGTCCACCATGATGAGGTTGTTGGACAAGGCGTTCAGGCCGTAGTACAGGCTCTCTTTGCTGCCATCAAAAAGTTCCTGCGTGGTAAAGGGCACAAAGATGGCCGTGCTGCTGGTGGTCAGGCCACGCTGAATCTCGATCTGGCAGTCCGCCAGCGGCAGGCTGCTCATCAGGCCCTGCTCCTGCTGGAAATCAAGGCGGCACAGTTCGCAGTTGTGCTTCTGCGCAATGGAACTGGCCTGAAAAACATTATTTTCCAGTTCTTGCTCGGTTTTGCCGGTGTTCAGGACAAGGAATGTCACCAAAAACATTCGTTCATTCTGCGACTGCAATTCTTTCAGCAGAGCCTTTGCATCACGGCCATAGGTCGCAAGATCGGACGGCAACACGTCCATATCGTACCCGGCGCGCACTGCTTTTTTCTGCTCCTCGATCTTGCTGCGGTCGAGTTCGGTAATCGTGTGCTTGATGGTTTTGATGGCCTTGTTCTGGTCAACCGACTGAATGTGCATGGTGACGATCTGGCTGGAATCCATATCAAGAAAGTCTTTCAGCAGCTGGTCACTCAAATCCGAAGCAGTGATGGACAGGAAGCTGACTGCGCCGAAGATGCCGCCCATCTGAAAGGTACGGCTGTTCTTAAAGGCCAGCGCAGTGGGCGCAATGGCATCCTTTACGGACAGGCCGCTGGGTACAAGGTCTTTCCAGTCAAAGTGAAACTTGCTGGCACCATCCATGTTCAGCATCCCGTGCATCAGCCGCAGACGCTCCGTACCGTCCAGCGGCTTCGCCAAAACGCCGAGCCGATGGAAGTTGTTCATCAAGTCATTCTGGATGTGTTCCAGACGGGGCTTGACCTGCGTCATACTGTCACCCTCGATGCCATAAGTCAGGTACTTCGTTTTGGTCAGGCCGTTGTTGCCTTTGGAAAGCTGCTGCCGCAGCATCTGACTGTACTCAGCTCTGACATCATCAAAGCCGTCCTGCTGATATGGGATGCGGATGGACTTTTCAAAGTCTGCGGAATCGGTGGCAGTGTTTACAAAGGACAGCTCAAAGTGGATGGAGCTATCGAAGAAATTGAGGAAGGAGCACCATTCCTCAAAAATTGCAGTGCGGTCTTCCGGCTGTGCCAACTGATAATTGATATCCTGATACTGGATGGTGCGGGTATAGTAGCCGGGTCGAACACGGCAGGTGCCATCCTCAAACATCCGCTGGAATGGGATGCTTTCCTGCGCCGTGCGGGGTACGTTGGACTTGGGCGGCTTCTTACCGTCCTTATTCTTTTTCAGAAACGGAATCATGGGCTTCATCTCCCTTCATAAGCAGTGCATAGTAGTTGTGTGTCTGATACGGACGTACTTTCGGGCGGATGAACCGTGCCTGAATGTAGTACATCAGGATTTTTTCAGCGGGCTGGCCGTTTTTCTGGTACATAGCCAGAAAGAACATGGGCAGCATGACTGCCATCATACCGAGGGTCGCACCGGTATTGCCTGCGGTATCCCGCAGAACAAAAAACAGCGGCACCCCTACAACTGCCGCTGCACCGAAACAAACAAGCTGCCGTGCGGTCAGATTGAACGCCACTTTGGATTTCACCTTGCTGAAATCGCGCGGAGCAGAAATATAAGCTGCCAAAATTTCACCTCCGAATCAATGGGCACCCAGCAGAGTTTTTGCAACAGAACTGGTCTTGAACAGTGAGAAGCAGAGCAGTACGGTGTATCCCACAATTGACCAGATGGAGCCAATGGCATCACCGGAAATGGCAATGTTTTGGATCAATACGGCATAGATGGCAACACAGATGAGAATCAGGAAGCCCTGAAAGCCCAGCGCAAACAGGGATTTCAGGTAATTCTGTCCGACATGGCTCTGCTCATGGTTGCCCCATGTGGCCATAGGCACTGGGGCCAGACTGACCATCATATAGATCTCAATCATTCTTCCGTACACGATTACAAAAATCACGATGGACAGGATGCGCATGGTAATGCCGATCAGAAAACTTTGCAGGAACAAGCCGAACAGTGGGCCGACATCCATGCTCATCATACTGCTTTCCAGCATCGACAAGCCAATGTCGTTGACCCTCGTATTGCCGCTGATGATGCCGCTGGAATTTGCCACGACCTGCTGGGTTACATCAAATACGGCCATGATGATGTCAAAAGTGTTTGAAATCATCCAGACCGAAATGGCAGTCTTAAAAATCCATTTTAGAATCAATGCTGGTTCAAACTGCGCCATGTTGTTATGCTCTGTAATCATCTGAACCAGTTCGTAACAGGCAATGAAGGTCAGGATGATGCCTGCGATGGGCAGAACCACATTACGGGATAGTGCCTCGATCATGGCAAAAACACGCGGCTCAAAATTGGATGGTTTGGTGCCGACCTGCTGTGCAATGCTGCCTACTTGGGTGTTGACATCATCGAACAGGCCGCTGAGATTGGACATGATGGCTGCTGTCAGCAACGATTTGATCCAATCCGAGATCGCCTTGAGAACTGTTTCCACTCAGAGCCACCACCCATCAGGAAAAATGATTGATCAAATTTTTGAGCAGGTTGAGCAGAAAGATAATGTTCGTCAGAAGCTGCATAAAAGCACCGTCCTTTCAAAATAAAGGTGAGTATTCGGTTTGCAATGCGCTTCCTTATTATAATAAGAAGCCGTTTGCCACGGTGGGGCTGGAAGCTGCTTGCAAGTAATATGTAAGGGCAGCAAATGCCGCCCAAAAAAGATCAGCCGAACAGACCGGACAGCAGGGGTACCAGAGTGATGCCAATCAGGGCCACGCCGCCGCCAGCCATCAGCTGCTTCATGCCCTGACTCTTGGCAGAGGGGTTATCGCCGCCGTAGCCTTCCATGAGGTTCACGGCACCCCACACGCCCAGACCGGCACCCAGTGCCACGACCAGAGTCTTCAGAACGTCCACTGCACTGTTAAAGAATTCCATAGTTTTGATCTCCTTTGTTTTGAAAAAAGCGACCCTGCACACACCTGAAATTTGTTTCTTTATGTGCCGCAAGCTGCGGCGAGAGTTGATTTGCTGGTGTACCTTTGGGTCAAAACGTGTTTATTAAATCAGATGAGGGTTTGTATCAGCCGAACAGACCGGACAGCAGGGGCACCAGAGTGATACCGATCAGGGCAACGCCGCCGCCAGCCATGAGCTGCTTCATGCCCTGACTTTTGACCCAAGGGTTCTCCTGACCGTCTGCCACGCCGGTCTTCAGGCCCATGTACAGGTCGGAGTACGGGATGGTAGTGGTGGTAGCACCCATTGCCTGGAAGGTCATGTCAATGGTCTTCATGCCGTTGGTGCGCATCTTCAGGCCCTTCAGGTCTGCGGGAGCCTTGATGGGGTGCTTGGAGTTGGAGAACTGGCGGTAGCCGCCTGCATCGCACAGGTTGATGATGACGGTGCCGGTCTCGCCTTCGGCCTCAGCGCACACCTTCTGTGCCAGATCGCTCTGCAGCAGAGCCGTGACCTGCGCACGGGTGTTGGTCAGGAAGGGCAGGGTGAACATCAGCAGACGGGGGCTGAAGTCGAACTGACCGCCGCGCATGCCCTGCACGGTGCCGGCCACGACCTGCTCCAGCATCTCCTTCTCGGTGCCCAGCTGGCCGTTGCCGTAAACCTCGATCTTCACATGGCCGTTGGTGGCCTCTGCCACATCGGCGGCAAACTGCTCCATGGAAACAAAACGGGGGTTGCCCTCGGGCTGTGCATGACCCACGGTCATGGTGAAATCGCCCAGAGATGCAAACTTGTCCTCACCGGCTGCTGCGGCACTTGCTGCAGTGCTGGTGGATGCTGCGCCGGAAGCAGCCGGGGTGGATGCACCGGAACCGCCGCAGGCTGCCAGAGCACCTGCAGCTGCCATTGCACCAGACACCTTCAGGAAATTGCGACGAGAGATCTTTTTCATAATCTTCTTCCTCCTTGTTTCAGGGGTACCTTTTTACCTTATACGCTAGCAAAGTTTTTGGCGGCCCCTGTATACAGCATTTTCATTGCACGCTAATCGTAACAGAAAATTCACATCCGCACAAAAGCCAAACTTCACCAACTTCGTAAAGTTTCTTTGTGCATAACTAACAATCTTATCCGTTTCTCGTGAAAACTGTTACAATCTGATGACACAATTCCGTTCATTTTCATCTGATATATCAATTTTTGTCAGATATGATAAATTTCGGAGCTTTTCCTATACTTGTATACAGGCTATTGTATACTTCATTCTCATGCGTTGACAATCTCTTTTTGGCAGGCTAAAATAGAAATATCTTATCATCAACTATGTAAATGGAGTGTGAGCACATGGCTGAACAGCTGCATCCGGAGGACATCTACCAGACGCTGGAATATGAGATCGTTACGCTGAAGATCAAGCCCGGAGAGACCATCAGCGAAAATCAGCTGTGCAAACGGTTCGGCATTTCGCGCACACCGGTGCGCGCTGCCCTGCAGCGGCTGGAACAGAACGGCTTTGTGCAGATCATTCCCTGCAAGGGCACCATCGTCACCCCCATCAATCTGGATATCGTGGATCAGATCGTATACCAGCGCACAGCCGTTGAAAGCACGGTGCTGCGCGATTTCATTCAGGTGTGTTCCCCCAAGGAGTACATTGAGATCAAGCACAAATATGACCTACTGGAAGAGATGGCCCAGACCATGACCGACCCGGACAATGTGGATATCAATGCCTTCCTGACGCTGGATCTGGAAATGCACGCCATCTGGTTTTGCAGCATGAACAAGTGGTACATCTGGCAGAACCTGACAAAGCCGCAGCCGGACTACTCCCGCTTTACCCGTCTGGATGTGGTGCGGGCCAACAATGTGCCGGATGTTCTGAGCGAGCACCGGGAAATTTTGCGGGTGATCCGGGAAAAAGACCTGGATGCCATTGAACCGCTGATCCGGCGGCACCTGTACGGCGGCCTGCGCCGCATGGGCACCCAGCTGTACGCAGAAAAGTACAAATCCTATTTTACCGGTATCTGAACCAATAAAAACAGGCGCATCCGCCAGCCTTTCGGCCTTTGGATGCGCCTGTTTTGTTTTTTGTATAATTTACTGCTTGTGGTACTTGCGGTCCTCTTCCTCGTAAACAGGGTCACAGGTCAGGTACATTCCCAGCCGGTTCAGGGTGCTGGTATCCACACCCGAGAGCAGCACGGTGGAGTGCACATCACAGCCCTTGAGGTTGGGCAGCTGATGCATGGCCGCTGCAGCCTGCTCGTTGGAAGCAGCCGAGCTGGAAAGCGCGATCAGGATCTCGTCGGTGTGCAGGCGGGGATTCTTGCCGCCCAGATAGTTGGTCTTGAGGGTCTGGATGGGCTCAATGGAAGCCGCACTCACAAGGTCGGTCTCCTGCGGGATACCGGCCAGCACCTTGAGAGCATTCATCAGAGCAGATGCTGCTGCACCCAGCAGCGGACCGGTCTTGCCGGTAACAACGGTGCCGTCCGGCAGCTCAATGGCGGCAGCAGGGGCCCCGCCGGTGCTCTCGCTGCGGGCATGAGCCTGCTTTTCCACTTCGCGCTGGCCCACGGTCAGGTCGGCCTGATTCATCAGCAGTTCCAGCTTGTAGCGCTCGGTCTCCTTGACCGTGCCGGTGATCTTCTGCTCACACAGGCACTTGAAGTAGCGGCGCAGGATCTCCTTGCGGGAGGCTTCGCGGCAGACCGCATCGTCCACGATGCAGTTGCCTGCCATGTTCACGCCCATGTCCGTGGGGGACTTATACGGGCTTTTGCCGGCGATCAGCTCAAACATGGCGTTCACCACCGGGAAGATCTCAATATCGCGGTTGTAGTTGACGGTGGTCACGCCGTAGGCTTCCAGATGGAACGGGTCGATCATGTTCACATCGTTCAGGTCGGCTGTAGCAGCCTCGTAGGCCAGATTCACCGGGTGCTTGAGGGGAATGTTCCAGATGGGGAAGGTCTCGAACTTGGCGTAACCGGCCTTCACGCCGCGCTTGTACTCATGGTACAGCTGGGAAAGGCAGGTGGCCATTTTGCCGCTTCCGGGGCCGGGGGCCGTGATGACCACCAGCGGGCGCTGGGTCTCGATGTAATCGTTCTTGCCGTAGCCCTCGTCGCTGACGATGCGTGCCACATCGTTGGGATAGCCGGGAATTTTGTAGTGGCGGAAGGTGCGGATGCCCAGACTGTTCAGCCGCTTTTCAAAGGCCTCCACCTCCGGTGCAGCGGCGTACTTGGTCACGCACACGCTGCCCACATACAGGCCTACTTCCTGGAAGGCATCGATCAGGCGCAGCACATCCAGATCGTAGGTGATGCCGTAGTCGCCGCGGATCTTGTTGCTGATGATGTCCTCGGCGCTGATAACGATGACCACCTCGGCCTGATCCTTCAGCTGCAGCAGCATCTGCAGCTTGGAATCGGGCTGGAAGCCCGGCAGTACGCGGGACGCGTGGTAATCATCGAACAGCTTGCCGCCGAATTCCAGATAGAGCTTGTTGTCAAATTTCTTGATGCGCTCGCGGATATGTTCTGACTGCATCGAGAGATATTTGTCGTTGTCAAATCCAATTTTCATCGTTCGTTTCCTTTTTCCTCTTTGCTGTGCCCGGCACACCGCACCGGAACTTTTCCATAACAGAAACAGTATACCACACTCAAAAACCGGGTGCAATCCAAAAGGGCGGCTGCAAAGCTTTTTCCAGCAAATGCGGTGTTTCGCGCTGTTCTTTGCTGCATTTTTTGTGAAAATGGTTCTTGCCGCGTTTTTGACAGCGGGTGTATCATGTTATATCTGATGGCTCATACTTGGCAAAGTACACACCAGCGTCTACAATGAAGACAGGAAAAGGCACTGCCCGCAAACGGCAGACCTCTTACCGGCAATTAAATTTCAAAAGAAAAGTAACCGCTTGGATTGGAAGTCGTGGGCGGTTACTTTTTCTTTTTATCCTTCTGATCCTTCGCGCGATCCTGCGTAATACAGCAAGCCCCCGGGGAGACCCGGGGGCTTGCTGCAGCTTTATGAAGTATCTCGAATATGGAAGGAATGGCGTTTATTCTGCGTCGGTACGGTTTTTCTTGAGCAGGCTCAGGATCACAGCACCCAGCACGCTGCCCACAGCCAGCGCCACACAGTACAGAGCGGTATGGTCCACGACTGGGAACACGAAGATGCCGCCGTGCGGTGCACGCAGAGCGCAGCCGAAGGTCATGGAGAGCGCACCGGCCACCGCTGCGCCGGCCACGCAGCTGGGCAGAACGCGCAGCGGATCTGCTGCTGCATAAGGGATCGCGCCCTCGGTGACGAAGCACAGGCCCATGACGTAGTTCACGATGCCGTTGCGGCGCTCGTCGGCAGTCCACTTCTTGGGGCAGAAGGTGGTGGACAGGGCGATGGCGATGGGAGGAACCATGCCGCCCACCATGACAGCGGCCATCACCTCATAGTTGCCGGAGGCAAGGGCTGCCGTGCCAAAGACGTAAGCTGCTTTGTTGAACGGGCCGCCCATATCAATACTCATCATACCGGCCACGATGGCACCCAGCAGCACCTTGGAGGTGCCGCCCATGGCGTTCAGGCAATCGGTCATGGCAGTGTTGATCATACCCATGACCGGGTTGATGCCGCACATCACCGCACCGAGGATGAGCATACCGCCCAGCGGGTAGATGAGCATGGGACGGATACCATTCAGGCTGGCAGGCAGCTTTTCGGTGATCTTTTTCAGCAACTCAACGATGTAGCCTGCAGCAAAACCGGCCAGCAGTGCCGCAAGGAAGCCGCCGGAAACACCGGTGGTCTCACCCGCTGCAATGCCCGCAAAGTTGGTGCCGTTCATGGCCAGCACACCGCCCACAAAACCGACTGCCAGACCCGGACGGTCCGCAATGGACATGGCGATGAAGGCAGACAGAATGGGCAGCATGTAACCGAAGGCTGCGCTGCCCACCGTCTTAAAGAAGGCAGCAACCGGGGTGTTCATGCCAAAGTTGGAGGGATCGATGGTGTAATCGTCCAGCAGGAACGCCAGTGCGATCATGATGCCGCCGCCCACCACGAAGGGCAGCATGTGGGAGACACCGTTCATCAGGTTCTTGTACAGAGCGCGGCCAAAGCTGTCCTTGCCGGAAGCATCCTCGGCGGCCTGTGCGCCGCCCTCGGCGTGGTAAACAGGCACCTCGCCGTGCACGATCTTCTTGATGAGCTCCTCCGGCTTGTGGATGCCATCGTCCACCCGGGTGAACAGCACCGGCTTGCCGTCGAAGCGGGCGGTCTCCACCTTCTTTTCTGCTGCCACGATGATGCCGTCGCAGTTTGCGATCTCTTCTCTGGTGAGGATGTTCTTTGCTCCATCCGAGCCATTGGTCTCCACCTTGGTGGGCAGACCCAGCTTGTCACCGGCCTTGGTCAGGGCTTCCGCTGCCATATAGGTGTGGGCGATGCCGTTGACGCAGGCGGTCACGGCCAGAATGCGGTAGCCGCTCTGGGGGATCTCCTGCTGGGTGAAGCTCTCCGCGCCGAACTGAGCCTCCTCCTGTGCATCGATGCAGTCAAGGAACTCTGCAGGGGTCTTTGCGGCCTTCAGCTTTTCTACAAAGTCCTCGTTCATCAGCATCTGCATCATACGGGCCAGCATGTCCACATGCAGGCTGCCGTTTTCCGGGGCCGCAATGGCAAACAGCAGGTCGGTGGTACCGTCGTCCTCGGCATTGTACTGCACAGGGCTGCTCAGCCGCAGCGCCGCCAGACTGGGCCGGGTGACTACATTGGTCTTGGCGTGGGGCACCGTGATGCCGTTGTCCACATAGGTGGAGCCCTCCGCCTCACGGGCATAAAGGGCCTTTTTGTAGGCATCCTTGTCCGTGATGTTGCCATGGGTGGCCTGCAGCTCCACCAGACGGCTGATGATCTGCTCCTGATCGGTCAGAGCCTCATCCAGTGCGATGGACTGCGCGGTGAATAATTCCGTAATACGCATGATTTTTCTCCCTTCCTATATAACTGCAACCCTCTCCGTCACAGAGGGTCAGATTTCCTTCATCAGTTCGTCGATTTTTTCTTTGGTGGCAAGACCCAGACTGAATGCGGTGGCACTGCCGCAGGCGGTGCCCAGACGCAGTGCAAAGGAATAGCTCCGGGTCTGCATCCAGCCAGCCACAAAGCCGGCCACCATGCTGTCGCCTGCGCCCACGCTGTTTACGACCTTGCCCTTGGGGCAGCCGATGCGGTGCACCTCGCCATTTTCGTCCATCAGCAGGGCACCGTCGCCCGCCATGCTTACCAGCACGTTGTGAGCGCCCTTTTGCTGTAGGGTGCGGGCCGCAGCAATGATCTCTTCGTCCGTAGTCAGCACCCTGCCCACGATTTCGCCCAGCTCGTGGTTATTGGGCTTGATGAGGAAGGGGTGGTACTGCAGCACGTTCACCAGCAGGTCGCGGGTGGCATCCACCACAGCACGCACGCCCCTGCCCTGCAGCCGGGCCAGCAGCCGCTCGTAGGTATCCTGCGAAAGGCTTGCCGGGATGCTGCCCGCCAGAATGAGGATATCATCCTCGTTCAAGCTGTCCAACTTCTTTTCCAGCTCCTGCATGGCGCTCTCCGGAATGTCGGGGCCCGCGCCGTTCAGCTCGGTCTCCTGCCCTGCCTTGATCTTGACATTGATGCGGGTCATGCCCTGTTCCAGATGCACAAAATCGGTCTTTAAGCCCTGTGCAGCAAGGCCGCGTTCCAGCCATGCGCCGGTCTCACCGGCCACAAAGCCCAGCGCCACGCTCTCGCAGCCCAGCTGTGCCAGCACACCGGACACATTGATGCCCTTGCCGCCCAGCACGCAGTCCTCGCCTTTGGCGCGGTTCACCTCGCCTACTTCCAGCGGTGCATCCAAACGCACCACATAGTCAATGGCCGGGTTGAATGTTACGGTATAAATCATACTTCCGTCTCCTTTACCAGCGTGAATTGTTTGTATTTGGGGTTGGGGCAGCGGTTGGTGAGAATGGCACCGCCCTGCAGGTCGGCAATGACTGCCGGGTAGATGCGGGAAAACTTGGCATCATCCACAAGGAACCAGGTTTCCCGTGCACGGTGCACTGCCGCTGCTTTCACGGCAGCTTCCTCGGGGTCCGGCGTGGTAAAACCGGCATCCAGCGCCACACCGTTGGCACCCATGAACGCCTTGGTAAAATTGTAGCGCTGCAGGCTGGTGACTGTGGGTGCACCCACAATGGCTTCGGTCTCGGGCCGCAGCAGTCCTCCGGGCAGATACACCCGGCAGCCCTTTCGGGCCAGTGCCCGGGCATGGGCCACGCCGTTGGTCACATAGCTGGCTTTGAGGGCATCCTCCGCCAGTGCACGCACCAGCTCCAGCGTGGTGGAGCCTGCGTCGATGAACACAAAATCATCGGCGTTGATGAGCTCTGCCGCCGCCTGCGCGATGCTGCGCTTCTGCTCCACAGCCTGTGACTCCTTGGCCTCCATGGTGGGTTCATCCGCCAGAAAACGGCTGTCCGGCAGGGTGGCACCGCCGTGCACCTTGTTCAGCTTGCCCAGCCGGTCCAGTTCGGTCAGGTCGCGCCGGATGGTGGATTCGCTGGTGTTCAGCGCCTCGCACAGTTCCTGCACTGTCACGGTGCGCTTGCGGTTCAGCTGTTCCATGATCAGGCTGAAGCGTTCTTCTGCCAGCATCGGCATCCTCTCCTTTGGTTTGATCTTATCTTTGACGGTTTATGACCGTTTGTGCATTGTTTTGGTTGATTGCATCTTTATTATAGCAAATACAGCGCCAGAATCAATCATTTCCAGTCAATTTCATTCATTTTTGTTCACAAAAATTTGTCTTGAAATTTGTGTAGGGAGTACAAAAGCTGGGATACAAGCATTTTGTGCAAACAAAAAAGCCGCCGTGCGTACCAATCGCACAGCGGCCGGAGAGATAGCTTATTGAGGAATCACTCGGCAGTCCAGTAGAAATCGTCGCCGGGCATTGCGCCGCCCACTGCCTTGGGGTCGGCATCAAACAGCACCTGCAGATAAGCGGATGCGTTGGTCTTGAGCTCGTCGCCGGTCAGGCAGACGATGTTGCAGTTGGGCAGGGCCTTCTTGGCAATGGCAGCCTTGGCCACAACACCCTGCTCCTCGCACAGAGCGGCAGTGCCGTCCAGATCGGTGTTGGCAGCTTCCACGCTCTTGGCGTAGTCGGTAAGGAATGCGGCCACAACATCCGGGTGTTCCTCGGCATACTCCTTGCGCACCACGGTCACGCCGGTGATGAGCTGGGTATCCGCAACCTTGTTCCATTCCTCGGTCAGGTCGAGGGCCACACGCAGGGTGTCGTCCTGCAGGCCGGCTGCAGTCACATAGGGCTGGGGCAGAACTGCAATGGCATCCTCGGTATTGGCCATCTGGGCCGTGACCTCGGTAGCCTCGCTGTAGTATTCAATGGTCACGTCCTTGTCCGGGTCGATGCCGTTGGCGTTCAGAAGATAGCGCAGCACGTACTCCGGCGTGGTGCCCTTACCGGTGGACAGGATGGTACGGCCTGCAAGGTCTGCCATGGACTGGATCGTATCGCCGCCTTTTTCCACTACGTACAGCACGCCCAGCGTGTTGACGGCCACAGCCTGAATGCCGCCCTCCGTCTTCTGATACAGGGTGGCGGCCAGATTTGCCGGGATGGCAGCCATGTCCAGCTCGCCCTTCATCAGCAGCGGCACGATCTCATCGGCAGCGCCGTAAAGCTGCAGGTCGTAATCCATGGAAGCGGTGCCATCCTCTTTCATGCTCAGCAGGTTGACAAGGCCCATGGTGGTGGGGCCTTTCAGGCCGGCAATGCGCAGAGCATCGGTGGTGGACAGTTCCTTTGCTTCCTCACTGGAAGCGGCTTCCGAAGCAGCCTCGGGGACAGCTTCGCTGGAAGCTGCACTGGATGCAACAGAGCTGGATGCCGCACCGCCGCAGGCGGCAAGGCTCAGCGCAAGGGCCAGAGCCAGCAGCATGGATGTCAGTTTTTTCATGCAGGGTTCCCTCTTTCCTCACAAGACCGCGCCATTTTGTGCCTGAAAATTTTGCACAGAACCATGGGTCGGTCTTTTCATATTTTTTACAAGGCAAATTTGCAAAATCATTTGCTTTGCGGGTCTAAGTTTACTATAATAGAGTCAAAAATACCGTTGCGTGTGCAACGGAATTGCAGGAGGGCTGTGGGAAGCCGGATCTTTCCCACGGAATTGTGATGAAAAACTTTCTTCCGCTGTTATGCTCCACCTCTTTATTCAATGGTCTGACCCCTGAAGAGCTGCAGACCCTGCTGGCTCAGCTGGGTGCCGTTATGCGCAGCTATGGCAAAGGCGAAGCGCTTGTTCTGGCGGGCGAACCCAACCGCAGGGTGGGCATCGTACTGTCCGGTGAGCTGGAAGCCTACCGTCCCGGGCCGCAGGGTGCGCGCATTCCCATCACCCACATGGAACCGGGCGGCGTGTTCGGCGATGTGCTGAGCGGTTCCAGTCTGGCAAGCCCGGTCACGGTGATGGCTTCGGTGCCCTGCGAGGTGCTGCTGATTCCCTACGAGCGGCTGCTGCTTTCGGATGGCAGTCCGGCGCACCAGCAGACATTGCGCAATCTGGTGCGCACCATCAGCGATAAATATTTTTCCCTCTCCCGCCGCATCGACCTGCTGGTGCTCAAAAGCCTGCGGGCCAAAGTGTGCGCCTATCTGCTCAGTGAAGCCGAGCGGGCTGGCAGCCTGACCTTCAGCATCCCGTTCTCCCGCATCCAGCTGGCAGATTACCTGAACTGCGACCGCAGCGCCCTCAGCCGCGAGCTGAGCCAGATGCAGCGGGACGGCCTGCTGGACACCTACAAGAGCAGCTTCAAGCTGCTGGAGCCTGCGGTACTGAAGCAAATGGTGCAGTGACCATTTGAATAGCCGCCGCGTGCGCTTTGGCTGTATTCAGCTGGAATTTTATTTTTATATTTGAGTTTTAGAAAAATCTACGGATTTTTCTAAAACTCTTTTTCACTGGAAGGCCGTAACCGTCAGCGGCATCATCTTGTTATTTTTAATATAGGAGTATTTTTAAATATGTCAAAACCGATTTTATGGATCGTGATCCCCTGCTACAACGAGGAGCAGGTGCTGCCCATTACAGCTCCCATGTTTCTGGAAAAGATCAGCGGCCTTGCCGCACAGGGCCTTGTGAGTGAGAAGAGCCGGGTGCTGTTCGTGAACGACGGCTCCAAAGACAAGACATGGGAACTGATCCAGAGTTTTGCCGCACAGGACGAGCACTACATCGGCATTTCCCAGAGCCGCAACCGCGGCCACCAGAACGCCGTGCTGGCAGGCTTGATGGAGGCACTGCACAGCGGCACCTGCGATGTTACCATTTCCATCGACTGCGATGGTCAGGACGACATCAACGCCATGGACGAGATGGTTAAAAAGTATCTGGACGGTGCCGAGGTGGTCTACGGCGTGCGCAGCCGCCGCGATACAGACACCTTCTTCAAGCGCTTCACCGCCGAGGGCTTTTACCATGTGATGAACGCTCTGGGCGCAGACATCGTGTTCAACCACGCAGACTACCGCCTCATCAGCACCCGTGTGCTGGAAAGCTTTGCCGACTACAGGGAAGTGAACATTTTCCTGCGCGGCATGGTGCCGCTGGTTGGCTTCAAGAGCGAGGTAGTCACCTATGAGCGCCACGAACGCCTTGCCGGTGAGAGCCACTATCCGCTGAGCAAGATGCTGGCCCTTGCCTTTGACGGCATCACCAGTCTTTCCAACAAGCCCATCCGCCTTATTACCGGATCTGGCATCTTTGTGAGCCTGATCAGCTTTATCGGAGTCATCTGGGCCATCGTGTGCGCCGCCATGGGCAGCAGCGTGGCCGGCTGGGCCTCCATCGTGTGCATCGTCTGCTTCATGAGCGGCGTGCAGCTGGTGTGCTTAGGCGTGATCGGCGAGTATATCGGCAAAATTTATATGGAGACGAAAGCCCGCCCGCGCTACATCATCAGCGAGCGCACCTGGGCCCCCTACGAAAGGAAGTATCACGGATGAGCAAACAGAGCTGGCGGGGCAGCACCCTGCTGAACCCGGAACCGCCGGTATTGGTGTCCTGCGGCGGGCTGGAAAAGCCCAATCTCATCACCATCGGCTGGACGGGCACCATCTGCACCCAGCCCAGCATGGTGTCCATCAGCGTTCGGCCGGAGCGCTACAGCCACCACCTCATTCAGGAAAGCGGACAGTTTGCCATCAATCTGCCCACCGAAGCGCTGGTGCGTTCGGTGGACTGGTGCGGCGTGAAAAGCGGCCGTGATGTGGATAAATTTGCCGCCTGCGGCCTGCATTCTGCCCCCGGCAGCGTGCTGACCGACTGCCCCATTCTGGAAGAAAGCCCGGTCAATCTGGAATGCAAGGTAACTCAGGTGATCCCGCTGGGCAGCCACGACCTGTTCCTTGCCGAAGTGGTGGCCTGTGATGTGGACGAAAGCCTGCTGGACGAAAGCGGCAAGCTGTGTCTCGAAAAGGCAAAGCTCATCGTCTACAGTCACGGTGACTATCTGGCTCTGGGCAAAAAGCTGGGCACCTTTGGCTACAGCGTGCGCAAGAAAAAGCCGGTAAGGCGTAAAAAATAATTTATATTTCATCGCTTGACTTTTGTCCAAAACTGCATATACTAAAGATAGGCAATGTAGAGAGATTGAATCCATCGGGTTCATGCCGAAACACGAAGCCCCCGGTAGTGTCAGTACCGGGGGCTTCTTTTAGTGTTTGCTGCCCTTGCCGATCTTACCGTCGATCCATGTGCACAGATAGTAGGCAACTACCTGCGCGGCAACGGTTTGGATAAATGTAGAGAGAGTTTCCAAGGGGTTCACCTCCTTTCCGCGGTTAGGGGAATGGAGAAGGGCCGCAGGAACAGTATAGCATAAAAACCGGTATCGCGCAATTTTGACGCAATACCGGTTTTTGTGCATTTATTCGTGCTTTACGCGCTGGATCTCGCCCAGATCGTAGGGGGTGTTCTGGTAGACGTAGTAGTTCAGCCAGTTCTCATACAGCAGGTGGGCGTGGGCACGCCAGCGGAACAGCGGCGGCTTTGTGGGATCATCGTCCGGGTAGTAATTCACCGGCACATGGATGGGCAGGCCCTTGTCCACATCGCGGCGGTACTCTGAATCCAGCGTGTATTTGTCATATTCCGGGTGGCCGGTGACAAAGATCTGCCGTCCGTTCTCGGTGCTCATGAGGAAAGGCCCGGCCGCATCGCTCTCGGCAAGGATGCGCAAAGCCTTACAGTTGTCCACATCCTCGCGGCTGATGCCGGTGTGACGGCTGTGGGGCGCATAGAACACCTCGTCAAAACCGCGCACCAGCGGGTTCGACGGGCGGACGACCCGGTGCTCGAACACGCCGAACATCTTTTCCGGCAGCAGCTGCTTGTGCACGCCGTAGTGGTAATACAGGCCCGCCTGCGCGCCCCAGCACACATGCAGGGTGGAGTAGACATTCGTCTCGCTGAAGTCCATGATCTCGCACAGCTCCGGCCAGTAATCCACCTGCTCAAAGTCCATGGTCTCCACCGGTGCGCCGGTGATGATCATGCCGTCGTAGCGGTTGTTCTTCACCTCGTTGAAGTTCTTATAGAACGATTCGAGGTGTGCTGCCGAAACGTGGGTCGCCGCATGGCTGGCCGTCTGCAGCAGGGTCATGTGCACCTGCAGCGGGGTATTTGCCAACAGACGGGCGATCTGGGTCTCGGTGGTGATCTTGGTGGGCATCAGGTTCAGGATCAGGATCTCCAGCGGGCGGATGTGCTGGGCAAGGGCGCGCTCACGATGCATGACGAAGATATTTTCGTTGTAGAGGGCATCGTAAGCAGGCAGGGTCTTGGGGATGATCAGCGGCATAGTTCGTACTCCTAACGATTTAGAATAGCCTCCGCTGACGCTCTGGCTATCTTCAGCGGAATTTATTTTTATATTTTGCGTTTGTCGCGCCCTGCGGAGCGCGACAAACGCGTTTTTACGAGAAGGGCCGGAACCGATTAGATGCTGCTGAACTCACCTTTTAGATCTTATCCAGCGCCTGTGCAATATCTGCGATGAGGTCTTCGCTGCTTTCCAGGCCGCAGCTCATGCGCACCAGCTCTGCGGGCACACCGGCGGCTTTCAGCTGCTCATCGTTCATCTGGCGGTGTGTGCTGGATGCAGGATTCAGGCAACAGGTGCGGGCATCGGCCACATGGGTCTCGATGGCTGCCAGCTTCAGGTTCTTCATAAAGATGCTTGCAGCCTCACGGCCGCCGGCCAGACCAAAGCTGACCACGCCGCAGCTGCCATTCGGCAGATACTTCTCCGCCAGTGCATGGTACGGGCTGGACTCCAGGCCGCAGTAGTTCACGTAGGCCACCTTGGGATGGCTTTCAAGGAACTCTGCCACAGCCATGCCGTTGGCGCAGTGGCGCTGCATCCGCACATGCAGGCTTTCCAGACCGAGGTTCAGCATGTAGGCGTTCATGGGCGACTGCATGGAGCCAAAGTCACGCATCAGCTGCGCGGTAGCCTTGGTGATAAAGGCACCCTCTTTGCCGAAACGCTCGGCGTAGGTGATGCCGTGGTAGCTGTCGTCCGGGGTGCACAGGCCGGGGAACTTCTCAGCGTGGGCCATCCAGTCGAACTTGCCGCCGTCCACGATGGCACCGCCCAGCACCGCGCCATGACCGTCCATGTACTTGGTGGTGGAGTGGGTCACGATATCCGCGCCCCACTCAAAGGGGCGGCAGTTGACCGGCGTGGGGAAGGTGTTGTCCACGATCAGCGGCACACCGTGGGCGTGAGCAGCCTTGGCAAACTTCTCAATGTCCAGCACGGTCAGGGCCGGGTTTGCGATGGTCTCGCCGAACACCACCTTGGTGTTGGGCTGGAATGCGGCGTTCAGCTCTTCCTCGGTGCACAGCGGATCAACAAAGGTGGCTTCAATGCCCATTTTCTTCATGGTGACGGAGATCAGGTTGAAGGTGCCGCCGTAGATGGTACTGGATGCCACGATGTGGTCGCCTGCTTCGCAGAGATTGAACAGGGCAAAGAAGTTTGCAGCCTGACCGCTGCTGGTCAGCATTGCAGCCGTGCCGCCTTCCAGCTCGCAGATCTTCTTAGCCACAAGGTCACAGGTGGGGTTCTGCAGACGGGAATAGAAGTAGCCGTCAGCTTCCAGATCGAACAGCTTGCCCATGTCCTCGCTGGTGGCATACTTGAAGGTGGTGGACTGGATAATGGGGATCTGGCGGGGTTCGCCGTTGCCGGGGGTGTAACCGCCCTGCACACAGATGGTATCGCGATTCATACTACATACTCCTTTACTGGGTTTGTCCATATAGCACAATTCCCCGCAGGAGTGCTGCAGCCTCCGGCGGGGAATTGAAACGTTAAATTTTAGTTCCCGTTCGGGGGCAAAATGAGGAGAGGACTCCTTCCGTCAAAGCCTTTCGGCTTTGGCAATACCGGAAAGTTTTCCTCTTTGCCAGAGGCTCCCTCTCCGGGGGAGCTGGCGCACGAAGTGCGACTGAAGGAGTTACTTCCGCAGCCGCTTATCGCTTCTGGTGGCCCAAGCAGTGCCCAAAGTCTGGAACACCTGAACCATCAGCACCAGCAAAATGACACACACGATCATGATATCGGTCTGGTAGCGGTAATAGCCGTAGGACAAAGCGATCTTGCCCAGACCGCCGCCGCCAATGACACCGGACATGGCCGAGTAGCCCAGAATGGTGGTCAGTGCGGTGGTCATGCTGGAGATCAGGCCGGGCAGGCATTCCGGGATCATCACCTTGGTAATGATCTGGAACGGCGTTGCGCCCATGCTCTGGGCGGCTTCCACCACGCCCTCGTCCAGCTCGCGCAGGCTGGTCTCCACCAGACGCGCCACGAACGGGAAGGCTGCCACCACCAGCGGAACGATGGTGGCTTTGGTACCCACTGTGGTACCCACGATGGCACGGGTAAGCGGGAATACACAGATCATCAGGATCAGGAACGGAACACTGCGCAGGATGTTGATAACGATGTTGAGAATGTGCATCAGCCAGCCGGGCAGCGGCAGAATGCCGTCCTTATCACCGGCCACCAGCAGCACACCCAGCGGCAGGCCCAGCACCAGCGCAAACGCGGTGGAAAGGACCGTCACATAAAAGGTCTCCCAGATAGCAAAGCCGTAATCTGCAATACTCATTCGCCGGTCACCTCCTCTACCGTAATGCCGGGCTGGGCGCGCATATAGGCCGCAGCCTGCTTTGCCTGCTCCACATCAGTGGGCAGCTTGAGCAGCATGGAGCCATAGCACTGGCCGCTCAGATCACGGGTGTCGGCGCTGAGCACCGACACCAGAATGCCTTTTTCTGCGGCAAGGCTTGCCACCAGCGGCTTTGCCGTGGACGAACCGTTGAAGGTGACGCGCACCACATGGTCGTCCGGGGCAAAGCTGGACAGATCCCGTGCGGCGCTGCCGCCATTGGGGGCCACCAGACGCCTTGCTGCGGGCGTTTTGGGGTTCGAGAAGATCTCCTGCACGGAGCCCTCCTCCACCACGACGCCGCCATCCAGAATGGCAACGTGATCGCAGATCTCTTCCACAACGCTCATCTGATGGGTGATGACCACAACCGTGATGCCCAGCTTCTTGTTGATGTCCTTGATCAGGGTCAGGATAGCATGGGTGGTGTTGGGGTCCAGTGCGCTGGTGGCTTCATCGCAGAGCAGAACTTTGGGGTCCGTTGCCAGTGCGCGGGCAATGGCAATGCGCTGCTTCTGGCCGCCGGACAGCTGTGCCGGGTAGGCGTTGGCCTTATCGGGCAGGCCCACCACTTCCAGCAGCTCTCTGGCACGCTTTTCGGCATCCGCCTTTTTCACACCGGCCAGCTCCATGGGGAAGCAGATGTTCTTCAGACAGCTGCGCTGCATCAGCAGATTGAACTGCTGGAAGATCATGGTGATATCGCGGCGGCGCTCACGCAGCTGGGCTGCGTTTAAAGTCTCCATAGCGGTGCCGTCGATCACAACGCTGCCCTCGGTGGGGCGTTCCAGCAGGTTGATGCAGCGCACCAGCGTGGATTTGCCCGCACCGGACATGCCGATGATGCCATAAATGGAACCATCCGGGATGGTGAGGTTGATGTCCTTCAGCGCATTCACCGCGCCGTCCTTCATCTGGAAGGTCTTGGAAAGATGTTTGATCTCGATCACAGAAATTGCTCCTTGCTGTTGAATAAACTCCTTCAGTCAAACCCTTGCGGGTTTGCCAGCTCCCTCATGGAGGGAGCCTGAAACAGAACGGTCAGGCAAAGACCCCCTCCCCGAGGGAGCTGTCACCGCAAGGTGACTGGGGGAGTTTGCTTAGCCCTCGATCGGTGCCAGACTGTCCTGCTTGCCGCCGTAGATGCCCATAGGCTCCACGTGGATGCCGGCAACCGTCACCAGATGGGTGCCGTGCTCTGCATTGAAGTCGTCCAGATACGGCTGATGCTGGAAATAGTTGGTATCGCACTGGCCGTCCTCAACGATGTTGTTGGGAATGATGTAGTCGTCGTACTCCTGAATATCCAGCGTGATGCCCTTTTCGGCCAGGATGTCCTTGCAGATTTCCAGAACCTCGCAGTGAGGAGCCGGAGTAGCAGCGCAGCTGACGGTCTCGCCGTTCAGTGCATCGTAGTCGATGGAGGAGTCATAGCCGTCGGTGGGGTTCTCCACAACGGACACCACAGCGCCCTTGTAGTTTTCATCCATGAAGTCCTTCACCTTCTGGCTCTGCAGAGCAGCGGCCAGAGCCTTGATCTTCGGCTCTTCCTGATTGCCGTCCTTGCAGACCAGAATGTTGACGTAAGCAGAGGTGCCGTCCTCCATTGCCAGAGCATCGGTCATGGGGTCCAGACCAGCGGAGATGGCGTAGTTGGAGTTGATGACGGCGTAGTCCTCGTCCTGCAGGACGTTGGGCACCTGAGCAGCCTCGACCTCATCGACGGAAACATTCAGAGGGTTCTCCTCGATGTCCTTTGCGGTTGCGGTCAGGCCTGCATCAGCCTTCAGCTTAAAGAAGCCGTTCTTCTCCAGCAGGGTCAGGGCGCGTGCCTCGTTGGTGGTGTCGTTGGGCACAGCCACCTTCACCTTGTCCAGCTTAGCCACAGCAGAAGAAGCTGCGGAAGAAGCAGTGCTGGAAGCAGCAGAAGATGCGGTGGAAGAAGAACCGCCGCATGCGGTCAGGGCAGCTGCAGCAGCTGCAGCTCCGGTAACTTTCAGAAAATCACGACGAGTAATCATAGTTTTGTTCCCTCTCTATTTGCTTATTATAATGTACAGCGGCCCGCACGGCACAGTTCCGTGCTAAGGGCCTTTGACGGATGCATGAAAAAAGCTCCCGTCCTTGACCTTGAGCCAACGCTCAGACAAGGACGGGAGCATAACATACTTCCGTGGTACCACCTTGGTTTACCGCACCCTTGCGGGCACAGCCTCAATGCTGCGGCAGCTTTGCTGCTTACAGCCGGACGCTGTAACGGGCGCATCCCGTTGCGAACTTAGCGCTCATGCACCTCGCCCGCACAGCTCCGAGACCATTTTCAGCTTCCTGTTTCCTGCCCTTTTCCATCGCCCGGGCTTTCTGGTAAGGATCAATGCGAAGGCCTACTCTTCTCTTCACAGCCATTTTTGTGATATTGCATTTATAATAATCCAATCGACCGGATTTGTCAACACCTACAACGAAGTTTTTTAGTAGGAAATTGCGTTTTTTTATCTTGTGCGCCAGCCGCGGACATGGTAGAATAAGACAGCATTATTTATAAAGGAGGTGCGGCAATGAACAGCCGCGAGGTTTTCCCGGATGAAGAACTGCGCCGCCGCATCATGGATTTTATCATGGCGGCGGGCCAGACATTGCTGGAAAACGGTGCCGAGGTGTTCCGGGTGGAGCAGACCATGGAGATCATGGCCCGGTCATTCCACCTGCGGGAGTTCCATGTTTACGTGCTGACCAACGGCATCTTTGCCAGTGCGGGCACCGCCGAGATCAGCGAGGTGCGCAATGTGCCTACCCGCACCACTCATCTGGGCCGAGTGGCGGCAGTGAACGCCCTCTCCCGCGAGATCGCAGAGGGCAGCATGTCGCTGGACGAAGCCGAGAGCCGTCTGGTGCTGGCGCGGTGCATCCCTTTTCCCAAGGACTGGGTGCAGCTGGTCAGCGGCATGTGCGGTGCATTCTGCTTTGCGCTGATCTTCGGCGGCACACTGCGCAGTGCACTGGCGGCGGCACTGGCAGGCTTTCTTGCCAGCGGCTATTTGCTGCTGTGTGAGCAGCACGAGCTGCCCGGCGGCTTTTGCAAGATCAGCTGTGCTGCGCTTATCACGCTGGTGTGCATTCTGGCCTGCCGAGTGCTGGGCACACCGGCCAGTCACTCTATTATCGGTTCGCTGATGATCCTGACCCCCGGCATCGCCTTTACCATGGGCATCCGCGACTTTGTGCACGGAGATTACCTCTCCGGCACCATCCGCATGATCGATGCGCTGCTCATTGCAGCCAGCATTGCCATTGGCACCGGCCTTGTGCTGAGCCTTTATACATTCTTTACGGGGGTGGTGGTCGCATGATGTTGACCAGTACACAAATTGGGGAGCTGGCCGCGCAGTTCTTTATTGCCGGCGCAGGCACCCTGAGTTTTGCCGTTCTGTTCGGCTGTCCGCGCAAAAGCCTGCTCTTCTGCGGGCTGGTGGGTGCCGTGGGCTGGTTTGTCTACGAGCTGGCCGTGATGCTGGGGGCAGACAGTGCCGCAGCCTCCCTGCTGGCGGTCATTCCGCTCACCCTGCTCACCCGCGTGTTTGCCATTGTGCTTAAAATGCCGGTAACGGTGTTCCTGCTGTCCGGCATCTTCCCGCTGGTGCCCGGCGCGGGCATCTACTACACCGCCTACTATTTTATACAGGGCAACAATGCGCTGGCCCTCTCCAACGGCATCAGCACCTTTAAAGTAGCCGTTGCGCTGGCCGTGGGCATCTCGCTGGTGCTCAGCGTGCCCATTCCGAAAAAGCGGCGAAACTGACTATAAGTGTAAAAAGGCGGCAGTTCAATATGACTGCCGCCTTTTTTGTGAACTTAGTTTTTGAGCTGTAAAAGCCAGCTCAAATTATTTGTGCATCTTGATCGTTGCAGTAACAGCAACTTCGCCCTTGCCACCGCCCAGATCATTGATGCCGAACGGGCCATTATTGATAGCAACAACATCAAACAGATAACCGTTGCTCTCAACGGTTGCACCCGGCAGCTCAGCCTTGGTCAGAACCTTCTTGCTCTTGGGAACAGAAACAGTTGACTTGGTAATGACCTCATTAGAGCCCTTCATATAGTAAGTAACAGTAACTTCCATCGATTCTTCCGGCACAACAGGCTTAACAGACATCACAACGCGGTTATTTTTGCTGATCTGGTTCTTGCCGTTGTCGATGATCTCGTAGCCGGGCAGAGATTCCTTCAGATCGGTCTTGTAAACAAACTCAGCATCCGATGCAACGGTAATCGTCATGGTGGTGCTCAGCAGAGCCCTGTTGACGGTATCGTAGAATGCAACCGTAACAGGCTTAGTGGTAGCAATCTTCTTCAGGGTGACAAGCACGCACTCCTTGCCGTCGATCTCCTGAATCTTCAGCTCACCGGTGCTCTCCACAGTATAGCCCTGCGGGATCTGCTCAGCCTTAATCTGGGAGACCAGAACAGTCTTGGCGTCCTTTTTAACAACAACAGAACCATCCTTGCCAGCGGTTGCGCCGTTGCAAATAAAGATGACCTTAACTTCCTTGGTCACTTCGGGAATCACAGGAGCATCCCCATTGGAGCAGCCAGTCAGCACACCGGCAGCAGCAACAGCCAGAGCAGCCACACCTGCACCCTTGAGGAACTTACGACGAGAAATGTTAGACATAAGAATCAACCTCACAATCTTTTTGCATGCCCCCATCACTTTTTTGTGGAGCCTGCTTTTCCTATATAATACCCCCCCTGGTAACTGTTTGTCAAGTGAAATTTCAACAAAAAAACAACACCAATAGGGCGGAGGCCTTGTTGGCCGCCACCCTGTTGGTGCTATTTGAGTTTTTTCAAAAAACTTCTGTGCCAGGAAATCAGAGCTTGGTCACAATGAAGACAGTCCCGAAGGGACGAACCTTCAACAGCTCTTCCTCCGTGCCGTAGTCGGTGCTCAGCTTGTAGCCGTCCGGCAGCTGAATATCAGCAGCGCTGACGCCAGTTGCATCGACTGCAACCTCAGCCTTAGCCTCAATGAAGTTGTTCGGCAGCTCCAGCAGTTTGACATCGATGGTCTTCTTGGTCGGAGTCATGGTCACATCAGTCACGAAGACGATGATGTACTCACCCTTGCTGTCGTCCTTGCGGATTTCAACAACAGCGTTCTCGTTCTCCAGATGGTAATCTTCGGGAAGCAGCTTCTTATCGATGTCAGCAACCTTCACAGAGTTCTCGGTCTTCAGAACATCAATCTTGGCAGTCTCACCCACAACGTTGGTCACACCATTGCCTTCGTCCTTCATGAAGATAACCGTAACAGGACGAGTGGTCACACCGGGGACATCGGGGACATCGGGGCCAGCGTTGCCAGAGCAGCCAGCCAGCACACCGGCAGCAGCAACAGCCAGAGCAGCAACACCTGCGCCCTTGAGGAACTTACGACGAGAAATGTTAGACATAAGAATCAACCTCACAATCTTTTCTGCATGCCCCGATCACTTTTTTTGTGGAGCCTGCTTTTCCTATATAATACCCCCCCCCGTAACCGTTTGTCAAGTGGTTTTTGGCATCTTTTTCCGCCGGATGCAGAAAAGCGGGAGCAGCAAAAAGAAGATTGCACGTGCGGTCATGCCCGGCAAAAGGGGCCGCTGCACGGAATGCTGTGCGGCGGCCCCTTCTGTTCTATGCTGTTTCCCTTCATTCTCAACATGTCTTGTTTTCATCTTCTGTCTGCTCGTCCTTCTCCTTTGCCGCCCGCATCAGCCCGGCAAACAAAAAACCCAAATTGACCCCCAGAATAAAACCCACGATGCCTGCTACCAATACCATTGCGCCGCCTCCTTTCTTCTACCATATTTTGCCATATATCATTTGTCGGATGCAATCGCAGCCTGTCGCAAAAGGCAAGATCACTGTCCAACGTGCAAGCTTTTTTGCGCCGGAGCGTTGCAAGACTCTGCCGCATCTGCTATACTTTTGACAACACTTATATAAAGGAGGTGCTCTTTATGTCTGTTATGGATACTCTTGTCAGCCGCCGCACCTACCGCCGCTTTGCACAGAAAGCTGTTCCGCAGGATGTGGTGGATGATATCGTCGAGGCCGTCCGCCTGTCCTCCTGCGGAGCCAACCGTCAGGCTGTGCGTCTGGTGGTGGTGAACAAGCCCGAGGCGGTGGCAAAGGTGCAGCCGCTGGTCAAGTGGGCTGCCTATCTGCCGCCGGAGCAGGGCACGCCCAAAGCCGACGAGCTGCCCACCCTGTATGTGGCCGTGGTGCAGGACACTTCCATCCCCGGCGACCTTGCCACCGATACCGGCATCGCCCTTGCCAACATGACCCTTGCCGCATGGGACAAAGGCGTGGGCAGCTGCATCATGGGCGCGATCAACAAGCCTGCCCTCACTGAACTGCTGGGCATTGAAGAACCGCAGAAGCTGGCATTCATGGTGGCGTTCGGCTACCCGGCCCACAAGGCTCACATTGTGCCGCTGACGGCTGAGACCGGCGTAAAGTATTATCTGGACGAGAACCGGGATTACTGCGTGCCAAAGCGAAGCAAAGAAGAGATCGCAAAATATCTATAATTTGTATATATACATTTCCTCAACGCATTTTTTGTATAATTGTTTTCAATTCGGTTTCAATTGATGAGATTTTTTGCACAAGTATTGACTTTTCAATTTGTACAATCTATACTAAATTCGTTCGCCAGATGTTCGATGAATCGCATCGTTCTGGCGTACCGCAAAAACATACAGTACATTTGAGGAGTGTTTGAATATGAAAAAGATCTCTCGTCGCAGCTTTCTGGCAGCTGCCGGTCTGTCCGTTGCCGCTCTGGCTCTGACCGCCTGCGGTGGTTCCTCCGCAAGCACCGCTTCCTCTGTGGCAAGCTCTGCTGCCGCTTCTTCTGAGGCTGCTTCCACCAGCGCTGCCGCCGGTGAGCTGACCACCGTTGAGGCTGGCAAGCTGACCATGGCCACCAACGCCACCTTCCCTCCCTACGAGATGACCACCGACGCCGGTGACATCGAGGGCATCGACGTGGAGACCGCTCAGGCCATTGCCGACAAGCTGGGTCTGGAGCTGCAGATCGACGACATGGACTTTGACGCTGCGCTGCTGAGCGTGCAGCAGGGCAAGGCCGACATCGTTATGGCCGGTGTGACCGTGACCGACGAGCGCAAGGCTGTGATGGACTTCTCCGACAGCTACGCTACCGGCATCCAGTCCATTATCGTGCCCGAAGGCTCCGACATTGCTTCTCCCGACGATCTGGCCGGCAAGAAGATCGGCACCCAGCGCGGCACCACCGGCTACATCTACTGCTCCGATGACTTCGGCGACGACAATGTTGTGGCTTACGACGACGGTCTGACCGCTGTGCAGGCTCTGAACAACGGTCAGGTGGATGCCGTTGTCATCGACAACGCTCCCGCCCAGGAGTTCATTGCTGCCAACCCCGGCCTGAAGATCCTGGATACCAGCTACGCCGAGGAAGATTACGCCATTGGTATGGCAAAGGGTTCTTCTCTGGAAGATGCCGTCAACGCCGCTCTGGAAGAGCTGAAGGCTGACGGCACTCTGCAGTCCATCGTGGACAAGTACATCACCGCTGAATAATCAGCTGGCTGATAACGGAACCACGGGGAGGCAGCCCCAACTGGGGCACCTCCCCTTTTTTGGAAAAATAAGGTTACAAAATTCTAACAAAACAGGAAAGTGAGGATGCGAATGGCTGCTCAATACGAACTGCTCAAAGAGCTGCTCAACAGCGGCACAAAGCTGAACTTCGGGCAGGAGTTTTTCTTCAAATTTTATCAGGCCTTCATCCTGAAAGACCGCTGGACGCAGTACATCAAGGGCGTGAGCACCACCCTGCTGGTCACAGCTCTCGCGCTGGCGCTGGGCATCGTGCTGGGCAGCGTGGTAGCTCTGGTGCGTGTGGCACACGACCAGCAGCGCCCCGGCCACAAGAACCCGGTGCTGGGCTTCTTCAACATCATCTGCGAAATTTACACCACCATCATCCGCGGCACGCCTATGATGGTGCAGCTGCTCATCATGAGCATGGTCATTTTTGCCAACAGCCGCAACTTTACCATGGTAGGTGCGCTGGCACTGGGCATCAACTCCGGTGCTTATGTTTCGGAGATCATCCGCGGCGGTCTGATGGCCGTTGACCCCGGCCAGATGGAGGCCGGCCGCAGCCTTGGTTTGAACTACATGACCACCATGGTGGTCATCATCATCCCGCAGGCCATCCGTGCGGTGCTGCCTGCTCTGGGCAACGAGTTCATCGTCCTGCTGAAGGATACCTCCCTGATCACGGTCATCGGCGGCAAGGAGCTGCTGTACGCCGCACAGGGCATCATGAACCGCACCTACGAGCCCATGTTCCCGTTGCTGGGCGATGCACTGATCTACCTTGTGCTGGTCATGCTGTTCACCCGTCTGCTGGCAAAGTTTGAGAGGAGGCTTGCTCAAAGTGACCGATAAGATTCTGGAAGTCCGCGGCCTGACAAAGACCTACGGCGGCGAAAAGAAAAAGGGCGCAAAACAGCCCACCCCCACCCTGGACGTGCTGAAGGGTATTGATATCGACATCTACCGCGGCGACGTGGTCTGCCTGATCGGCCCCTCCGGCTGCGGAAAGTCCACCTTTCTGCGGTGCCTGAACCGCTTGGAGATTCCCACCTCCGGCTCCATCAAGTTTGAAGGGGTGGAGGTGGACGATGCCCACATCGACGCTGTGCGCCAGAAGATGGGCATGGTGTTCCAGCACTTCAACCTCTTCCCTCACCTGACCGTGAAGAAAAACCTTGAGCTGGCCCCCACCCTGCTCAAGCTCAAGGATAAGCAGGCCATTTCCGACAAGGCCGATGAGCTGCTGGCCCGCGTGGGCCTGTCCGACAAGGCCGACGCCTACCCCAAGAGCCTTTCCGGCGGCCAGCAGCAGCGCATTGCCATTGCCCGTGCCCTTGCCATGGACCCGGACGTGATCCTGTTCGACGAGCCCACCAGCGCCCTCGACCCCGAAATGGTGGGCGAGGTTCTGGAACTGATGAAGGAGCTGGCCCACACCGGCATCACCATGCTGGTGGTCACCCACGAAATGGGCTTTGCCCGTGAGGTGTCCAACCGCGTCATCTTCATCGACGACGGCAAGATCCAGGAGGACGAGCCGCCGCAGGAACTGTTCACGAATCCGAAGCATCCCAGACTGAAAGCATTCCTTTCCAAGATGCTGTAAGGCTTTTCCACATAGAAAACGCTCCGCTGTGCAAAACACAGCGGAGCGTTTTGTTGTACTTCGTCAAAAATTATGGTATAATGCAAATAAGGTGCTGATTGCAAAATTGGTGGTCATGCTTTCTATCCCGTATCGCTGCTTCTTTTCACATAGAACGAAGCAGAGGTTCCGGGAGGAAACTTTTTTTGGGAAGTACCCTGCCCGGAGCCTTGAAGGCGAAGGGAGGGATATCGGATGACTCTGTTGGAAACTCTCGCACTGCTTACGTTCATTCTCACGCTGCTGGGTCTGATCGTGGATGTGATCCGCCTGACCGTCGAGGTTATGGCAAAGTTTTCCCAGACGAAAAGCGATGATAACAAAAAAGATTGACCGCCTCACAGTTCCCCAACTCGAGCGGTCAATCTTTTTGACTAACGGGATGGAAAGCTGACCTTTGCAGTCAGCGCCCCTTCTGTTTGTAGTATAACTTTTTTCTGTCGCTCTGTCAAGGGCGACCTTTTTTACGTGTTACAGATTATTTTCTCCGTTTCCGCTTTCGCCCTGCTCACTGGTATAAAGCACCATCAGATGGTTTGCGCTCTCTTCCAGCTGGGTCTTGGCCTGACGCAGGGCGGCTTCCTCGTTTTCATTCATCTTTTCGGGCTTATCCTTGCGCAGGCAGCGGCGGAGGTTGGCAAGGTCGGTTTTGATGCGGTTCTTCTCGTCCTTGTCCAGCTCCTTTTTGCATTTGGAAAGAGCCTCGTCCACCTTGTAGGCCAGCACCTCGGCCTGATTGTGCAGGTCCAGCCGCTCCTTGCGGCGGCTGTCCTCGGCCTCGTAGGCGGCAGCGTCTGCCATGGCGCGCTGGATCTCATTTTCCGAAAGGTTGGTGCTGCCGGTAATGGTGATGTTCTGCTCCCGGCCGGTACCAAGGTCCTTGGCAGATACCTTCACCACGCCGTTCACGTCGATATCGAAGGTAACTTCGATCTGCGGTTTGGAGGAGAAGCTTGCCCGGATGCCGGTGAGCTTGAATTTGCCCAGACTCTTGTTGTCGCGGGCAAAGTGGCGCTCGCCCTGCAGCACGTTGATCTCCACACTGGTCTGCATGGGCCGTGCGGTGGTGAAGATCTGGCTCTTGCGGGTGGGGATCATGCTGTTGCGGGTGATCAGCGGGGTGGCCACGCCGCCCAGCGTCTCAATGGAGAGGGTCAGCGGGGTCACATCCATCAGCACAAGGCCCTGCGCCGCTGCGCCGGTGGCACCGGCCAGCTTGCCGCCGCCCTGCAGCAGACCGCCCTGCACAGCCGCACCCATGGCAACACACTCGTCCGGGTTCAGGCTGTGGCTGGGTTCGCAGCCCAGCAGCTCCTTCACCTGACGCTCCACCGCAGGCATCCGGGTGCTGCCGCCCACCAGCAGCACCTTGCCCAGCTGGCTGGCAGAAATGCCTGCATCCCGCAGCGCATTCTGCACGGGAGCCACTGTGCGGGCCAGCAGGTCGCCGGTCATCATTTCGAACTGCGGGCGGGAAAGCGAGATATCCAAGTGGTGAGGGCCGTCCTTGCCCACTGCGATAAAGGGCAGGTTCAGCTGTGCCGACGGCGCGGCAGAAAGCTCCTTCTTTGCCTTTTCGGCTTCCTCTTTCAGCCGGCCCATAGCTGCCGGGTCGCGGGAGAGGTCGATGCGATCCGATTTTTTGAACTCGGCCACGGCATATTCCACGATGCGCTGATCGAAGTCGTCACCGCCCAGATGGGTGTCGCCGCCGGTGGCAAGCACCGTAAAGGTCCCGTCCTCGATCTCGATGATGGACACATCAAAGGTGCCGCCGCCGAGGTCGTAGACGAGGATCTTCTGCGATGCTTCGTTATCCAAACCATAGGCCACAGCGGCAGCGGTAGGCTCGTTGATGATGCGCAGCACGTTCAGGCCTGCAATGCGGCCTGCATCCTGCGTAGCCTTGCGCTGGCTGTCGTCGAAGTAGGCGGGCACCGTGATGACCGCTTCGGTCACCGGCTCGCCCAGATAGCTCTCGGCATCGCGGCGGATCTTGGCCAAGATCATGGCGCTGATCTCCTGCGGGGTCAGGTCTTTTCCGTCGATGTGCACCCGGTAGTCACTGCCCATATGGCGCTTGATGCTGGAGATGGTGCGCCCGGAATTTGTGGCGATCTGGCGCTTGGCCGCGCCGCCCACCAGACGTTCACCGTCCTTCGTGAAGGCCACAACGCTGGGGGTAGTGCGCTCACCCTCCGCATTGGTGATGACCACGGGCTTGCCGCCCTCCACCACTGCCACACAGGAATTGGTCGTGCCGAGATCGATGCCGATTACTTTGCTCATACTGTCTGTTTCCTCTCCGGTGCTGTGCATCTTGGGCGCAGCTCTTCAAATCATTTCCGAGTATATCTTACCGTCCCGATATGACGATTTTTTAGTCCAATTGTAAAGATTCCATGTCGTAAGCTGTGGCTCGGGCAGGCAGTTCACTGGTCAGTTCCCGGATGAGCTGGTCGGCTTCGGCCAGCCACTGCTCTGCGTCCGGCTCGTGCTCACGGGCCTTGATGGCAAAGCCCTGCCTTGCTTCTGCGGCCAGTGCCAGCGCCTTTTTGCGGCTGGTGTAGCGCGTTTCGGTCTGGGCCACACGCAGGCACACCTGCGGAGTGTACTCGATATCCGGCATATGGGCTGCGTTGGAGCGGGCACGGCGGTAATACAAAAGTGCCCGGCCATTGTCGCCCCGGGCAGCGTAGTCATCGCCCAGTGCAATGTTGGATAAGATCTCGCCGCTGTCTGCTGCTTCCTTCCACATGCGGCGGGCCTTGGCACGGTTCGTGCGGGTGCCGCGGCCCCTATAAATACAGTCTGCCAGCAGGGCAAGTCCCATGGCACTGCCAAGCTCGGCTGCTTTTTCAAAGCATTCCACAGCCTGCGCCCAGTTGCCCTTGCGGGCGGCTTCCTTTCCGGCATCCGCTTTCTCATCACCGGGGTCTTCCGGCGTATGGCCTGCGTGCAGCAAACCGTTGAGCAGAGCGCCGTCCAGCGTAGCCGAGTGGCTCCACGGGTCCAGCACCACGCCGTCGATCCCCTCAGTGGAAAGGGCCAGTTCCATGGCATCCTGCAGGGTGTAATCCGCCATTGGCCGGGCAGAAGTGCTGCGGTCGGCGCAGGCCGCAGCTGCAGAGGTGAACATAGGCAGCCATGTGCGGCCCTTCTCGTTGCGCAGGGTCCACAGCTGCAGGTCCTTAGCCTTTGCCGTGGGCACCGGATGCTCCGTCCACGGTGCAGGCGTGTTGTGCACCGTCAGTGCCGTGCGCAGCGGCACCAGAACATGGGTCTCCATTTCCAGTGCATAGTTCAAAGCGCCCATCAGCGTCCAGAAGCTTTCTTCGTTCTGGCCTTTATATAAATTTTCCACTGCCTGCTCAAAGGCCGGGCAGCCGGTGCCCGCCGGGCTGTAGGCCGGAGCGTTCTGCCGATGCTTGCGGGTGCCCACCGGGCGCAGCCGGATGCCGCCGTCTTGTCTTTTTGCCATCTGCTCACCATTCTTCCAGTTTCTAGTCAGTTTTTAGTATAGCAGGAAATGGCTTTGGGTACAACGCCTATCTGTATGTATCCATTTTTCCCTGCTCAAAAAAAGCGGGGTGCCAGATCAGCTTCTTCTGGCACCCCGTTAAAAATACATTTTTCCTGAAACGCCTTATTCCGCGTCCAGATCTTCTTCGGTCTCAGCAGCAATATAGATCGGTCTGTGCTTTGTTTCAAGATATGTTTTGGCAAGGTACTCGCCCGCAATGCCCGTACACAGCAGCTGCACACCACTGCACAAAAGGATAATGCAGACAAGGCTCGGCCAGCCGGAAGTAGGGTCGCCGAACATCAGTGCACGCACCACCACGATTATGATGCCTACAAACGCCAATACGCAAAAGACAAGGCCAAGGCCCGCCGCCATCAGCAGTGGAGCTGTGGAAAAGCCCACAATGCCTTCGATCGAATATTTGAGCAGACCCCAGAAGTTCCACTTTGTTGTGCCCGCCACACGCTCTACGTTTTTGTAGTCGATCCACTTTGTTTTAAAGCCGACCCAGCTGAAAATGCCCTTGCTGAAGCGGTTATATTCCGCCATGCTCAGCACGGCATCAGTCATTTTGCGGCTCATCAGGCGGAAGTCTCTTGCTCCATCCACGATCTCTGTATCCGAGAGCTTATTGATGATCTGATAAAACTTTTTGGCAAACCAGCTGCGAACGGGCGGTTCACCCTCGCGTGTCGTGCGGCGGGTGGCCGCGCAGTCATATTCGCCGGAGAGCAGCAGCTCCAGCATTTCCGGCAGCAGCGAGGGCGGGTCCTGCAGATCCGCATCCATCGTTGCTACATAATCGCCCTTTGCCGCTTTTAATCCGGCATAAATGCCTGCTTCCTTGCCAAAGTTCCGGCTGAAGGAGATGTACCGCACACGGGCATCTTTCCGGTGCAACTCCCGCGCGATCTGCAGTGTGCGGTCTTTTGAGCCGTCATCCACAAAGATGAACTCAAAATCTGCTCCGTGGGATATTCCCATCTGCTGTGCGATCTTGCTGGCCTCTTTATAAAAAATGGGAAGTGATTCTTCCTCATTGTAGCACGGAACGACCAAACTTATCAGCATTCCTGTTTCCCCTTTTGTGCAATATTTAAAATCATTGTAGCATACCCCCACCCTGGTTTCAACCGTTTTCGGCATTTTGCCCGGCGGTTTTCAGCACACTTTTGCAATAAAAACATTTTCTATGGCTTTTTAAGTTTTTGTACGCTATAATAAGTAGGATTTCATAAACCTTATAATGCAAGAAAGCAAGAAAGAAGGAGTATCGCCTTGAACAAGATGCTAGGCTATCTGAAGGACTACAAGCGCGAGAGCGTGCTTGCGCCCCTTTTCAAGATGCTGGAAGCCACGTTCGACCTGTTCGTGCCGCTGGTCATGGCGGATATCGTGAACATCGGCATTGCCGCCCACGACTTCCACTATATTCTTGTGCGGTGCGGCATTTTGCTGCTGCTGGCCATGATCGGCCTTGCCTGCAGCCTGACGGCACAGTATTTTTCCGCAAAGGCGGCCGTGGGCTATTCCACAGCTCTGCGCCACGCCCTGTTTGAGCACATCCAGACCCTGAGCTTTACCGAGATGGACACCCTCGGCACCAGCACCCTGATCACCCGTATGACCAGCGACGTGAATCAGGTGCAGAGCGGCCTGAACCTGTTTTTACGCCTGTTCCTGCGCAGCCCGTTCGTGGTGATCGGTGCCATGGTCATGGCCTTTACGGTGAATTCCCGTGCAGCGCTGATCTTTGTAGTGACCATCCCGCTGCTGAGCGTGGTGGTGTTCGGCATCATGGCTGCTACCCGGCCCCTGTACAAGACGGTACAGAATCGCCTTGACCGGGTGCTGGGCCTGACCCGCGAAAACCTGACCGGCGTGCGCGTGGTGCGCGCTTTTGATAAGGAAAAGAGCGAGGTAGAGCGCTTTGAGAATGTCAACGACCTGCTGACCAAGATGCAGCTCCATGTAGGCCATATCTCTGCCCTGATGAACCCGCTGACCTATGTGCTCATCAACATTGCCATTGTGGCACTGCTATATGTGGGCAGCATTGAGATCAATGTGGGTGGCATGACTTCCGGCGACGTGATCGCGCTGGTGAACTACATGAACCAGATCCTTGTGGAGCTGGTCAAGCTGGCAAACCTGATCGTGCAGGTGAGCAAGGCGCTGGCCTGCGCAGGCCGCGTGCAGGCTGTGCTGGACACCACGCCCGGCATGGCCTTCCCGGAAAAGCTTCTGGGCGAGGTGCCCGCCGAAAAATCCGGCGATGCCGTGCGCTTTGAGCATGTAAGCCTGACCTATGCGGGTGCCGGTGCACCCAGCCTTTCCGACATCAGCTTCACTGCAAAGCGCGGCCAGACCATTGGTGTCATCGGCGGTACCGGCAGCGGCAAATCCAGCCTTGTCAACCTGATTCCCCGCTTCTACGATGCCACCGAGGGCACGGTGGAGATCATGGGCCGCGATGCCCGGAACTATCCCCGTGAAGAACTGCGCGGCAAGGCAGCCATGGTCATGCAGAAGGCCCAGCTCTTTGGCGGCACCATCCGCTCCAACCTGCTGTGGGGCAACAAGAATGCCACCGATGCGGACCTGTGGGCCGCACTGGAAACAGCACAGGCTGCAGAGTTCGTCAAAGCCAAGCCCCTTGGGCTGGACGAGCCTGTGGAGCAGGGCGGTCGCAACCTGTCCGGCGGACAGAAGCAGCGCCTGACCATCGCCCGCGCCCTTGTGGGCAAGCCGGAAATTCTGATCCTTGACGACAGCGCCAGCGCACTGGACTACGCCACCGATGCCGCCCTGCGCAAGGCACTGGCTGCTCTGCCCGGCAGCCTGACCGTGTTCATCGTGAGCCAGCGCGCCGCCAGCCTGCAGCACGCGGATCAAATTCTGGTGCTGGACGACGGCCATCTGGTGGGCATCGGCACCCACGACCAGCTGCGCCAGACCTGCTCCGTCTACGAGGAGATCTACGAGAGCCAGTTCAAGAAAGGGGATGCGCAGAAATGAGTGCAAAAGCAAAAACAAAGCTGACCCCGCAGCAGCGCAAGGCCACCTTGACCCGTGTTCTGGGCAAAATCAAACCTTATTCCCTGTTTGTGGTGTGCAGCCTTGTGGTGGCCGCTGTGAGCGTGGGCGCACAGCTGTATATCCCCATCCTCTGCGGCAGCGCCATTGATATGATGCTGGGCAAGGGTGCCGTAGATTTTGGCGGTGTGATGCGCATTATCATCGAGGTGCTGGTGGTTGCCGGTGTGGCCGCTCTTGCACAGTGGCTGCTGAGCGTGTGCAACAACCGCATCACCTTCCTTGTCAGCCGCGACCTGCGCAACGAAGCCCTGCGCAAAATTCAGACCCTGCCGCTTTCCTACCTCGACAGCCATCCCTCCGGCGATATCGTCAGCCGCATGGTGGCCGATGTGGATACCTTTGCGGACGGCCTGCTGATGGGCTTTACACAGCTGTTCAGCGGCGTTCTGACCATCCTCGGCACCCTGCTGTTCATGCTCAGCGAGAATGTGCCCATCACGCTGGTGGTGGTGTGCATCACCCCGCTGAGCCTCGTGGTGGCAAGCTTCCTTGCCAAGCGCAGCTATGGTTACTTCCAGAGCCAGAGCGCCGTGCGCGGCGAGCAGACCGCGCTGGTCAACGAGATGATCGAGGGCCAGAAAGTGGTGCAGGCCTTCGGCCACGAGGCCGAGAGCCTTACCGCCTTTGACGAGGTGAATGGCCGTCTGCAGGACGTGAGCCTGAAGGCCATCTTCTTTTCCAGCCTGACCAACCCCGCCACCCGCTTTGTGAATAACATCGTGTACGCAGGCGTGGGCCTTGTGGGTGCCGTGTACGCGGTGCGGGGCGGCATCACCATCGGCCAGCTGAGCGTGTTTTTGAGCTACGCCAACCAGTACACCAAGCCCTTCAATGAAATTTCCGGTGTAGTCACCGAGCTGCAGAATGCCCTGGCTTGCGCCGCCCGCGTGTTCGAGCTGCTGGATGCCGACGATCAGGTGCCGGAAGTCGAGAACGCCTCCGTGCTGCAGCCGGACGGCCATGTGCAGCTGGAGGATGTTTCCTTCCGCTACCTGCCCGACCGCCCGCTGATCGAGGGCCTTTCCCTCGACGTAAAGCCCGGCCAGCGCATTGCCATCGTCGGCCCTACCGGCTGCGGCAAGACCACCCTCATCAACCTGCTCATGCGCTTCTATGATGTGAACGGCGGTTCCATCAAGGTGTCCGGCACCGACATCCGGGATGTGACCCGCGCTTCCCTGCGCGGCAGCTACGGCATGGTGCTGCAGGATACATGGCTGCGGGCCGGTACCGTGCGGGAAAACATTGCCTACGGCAAGCCGGATGCAAGCCTTGAAGAGATCGTGGCAGCAGCCAAAGCCGCCCATGCAGACAGCTTCATCCGCCGCCTGCCGGAGGGCTACGATACCGTCATCGCCGAGGACGGCGGCAACATCAGTCAGGGCCAGAAGCAGCTGCTGTGCATTGCCCGCGTGATGCTCTGCCTGCCGCCGATGCTGATCCTGGACGAAGCAACATCCTCCATTGATACCCGCACCGAGGTGCGTATCCAGAAAGCTTTTGCCCGCATGATGCAGGGCCGTACAAGCTTTATTGTGGCGCACCGCCTTTCCACCATCCGCGAGGCGGACGTGATCCTTGTGATGAAGGACGGCCACATTGTGGAGCAGGGCAGCCACGACGAGCTGCTTGCTGCAAACGGCTTCTACGCCAAGCTCTACAACAGCCAGTTCGAGGGCGTGGAGACCTGAGAGCCTCTGATGACAATAACAAAAAGGAGAGATGCGTTGCATCTCTCCTTTTTGTTATTATTTGCTTTCAACTTTCTGCACGATGGGTTCATCGGGCGGCGGCGTGAGGGTAGAGTGCTCCACAATGAACTGCTCCGCCCTCTCCCGGGCCAGACGCTGGCGCACCTTGCGTGCATCGTTGGCGGGGAAGGTGCGCTCGCCGTCCAGCTTGGCATCCCAGTGGGCAGCGGCTGCTTCCACCTCGGCATCCGTGGGTGCAAGGCCCTCCTTTTCTGCCACCAGCAGAAGCCCCAGCCAGCTGCGCAGCTTGCGCTCTGCCTGCGCGTGGAGCCATGCACGGAACTCTTCCACCGTCTGGCCGCGCACTTTAAGGAACTGGTCAAAGTTGATGCCATTGGCCTGCAGGCTCAGGTTGAACTGGCGCTGCTCGGCAAAATAGTTACCGCCCACCAGCTGCTTTGGCAGCGGGCCTTTCACTGCATCGCCCAGCTGCCATACCAGCTCCTTGCGTGCCCGCTGCTCAGCCTGGGCACAGCGCTGTGCCCAGATCTCGCGGGCCACCTGCTGCCGCAGCGCCGCCTTGCCCGCTGCATCGGCTGCACGTTCTTCGTCGCCGTGGTGACGGTTGATCTCCAGTTCAATGGTCAGCTGCCGGATGGGGTGCGGCTCAATGGGTTGCACGAAACCGGTGTATGCTCCCACTGCCAGCGGCGGCAGCGCGTAGAACTGCGCCCCCGCCCGGAAGCCCTCGGCCCGGTTCACCGCCAGCAATTCAAAATCCGGGTCGGTCACCGGCACCACATGGTACTCCTGCACCAGCTGCTCATACAGCGCCGAAAAGCCGCCAAGAATGGTGCGATTCACCGCCTCAGTCAGCAGACCATCCTCTTCCTGCGGCGCGTCCGGCTCCGCCTGCACCTGTGCAACGGCTGCCGCCAGTTCCTCGGCACCGGCTGTGAATACCAGACGGCAGTCGCCCGGCTCAGCCATGCCAAAATGTTCCAGTTTCATCTTCTTTTCCCCTTTCAGCGGGCAATGCCCACGGTCAGCACCAGCAGGGCCACACCTATCACGGTATACAACACCTCGGCTCCCAGCGTGGCCCGGTCGCCTTCTACATACATTTTTTCCGGGTTTTCGGGGTCATAATATAAGGTGACGGTATCCCCCACCGCAAAGCTCTTGCCCCGCGCAGGCTTCGGGTAGTGCAGCCGATGGCTGCCGCCTGCGGTGGTAAAGGCCAGCACATAGGCACCGCCATCCCGGCTCCGCACGGTGCCCTCCACCGTGGCTGTGACCTTCTGCCCCTGCGTGCACAGCCTGCGCCGTGCCAGCACACTGCGCAGAGCCATAAAGAACATGATGCCTGCTCCCAGCAGGAAAATAATGATATTGAACATTCTGCATTTCCCTCGTTTTCTCAGTCTGCGCGCAGGACACCCTCCCAGCGCGTCCTGTTTATTGTATCACACTTTGGCAAAAATTTCGCCCTGCAGCCGCCATTCAGAATGCATCAATTTTCAAGCAAAATTTTGTCGAGAAAAATTAAAAATAATGCTTGACATTCTTCGTATATCTGGTATAATAACTATCGTTCCGAGCGGCACAGCTCACGAACACAACAGAATATGCGGATATGGCGGAATTGGCAGACGCGTTAGATTCAGGTTCTAAT
>OHIB01000224.1_pt1 | contig 43604 bp, 44 predicted proteins | sample 1568181 | NCBI WGS metagenome assembly OHIB01 (sample SAMEA3879506, study PRJEB24766) | human gut metagenome | biome: human-associated habitat; feature: feces | place: USA | collected 1985/1987
TACAACTATTGAATCATAATCCCCCTCATCCGAATACATATAATAAAAAAGAGCTCTTGCAGCTTGTTCCTCCAGCATCTTTCCATCTGAAACATCCTCATTAAAATATAACTGATTAACCGCCTTTTCATATGCTTCACTATAAAGCAATTTATAACCTGCATCAGTCTCTATCCATTGAGACTCCCGAAGAACTTCGCCTGTCTTCCTATTAACTGCGTAATCCGTGTGATATTCATCATAGAAGCCCTGCGAAAGGGCATCTGTTACATAACGTGTATCGTGTGCAAAGACATAATATTGCCCATCTTCTGTCCTATCTTTGCTCTGTAACATTTCATACTGCAAGTCACTTTTTTCCTGCGTTTGGTATAAATATACCATTTCTCCCTGCTGCATAGTAGAAATAACCTTTGCGTCATAATCATAGTCACAATCTGAATATATGTAATCAAAAACAGCCTTTGCCGCTTCTTCCTCTGTCATTTCAAAATTTTGCATATATCCGCTAAAAAAATATAATAAAATTACCAATCCTATTACAACCAAAGTTGAGCTTATTTTATAAAACACCTTTTTCATATCTTTTTCCCCTTCAAATTAATACTTATCAGGTATAACTCCTATTATTGTGTATTCATTATTTAATTTTCTCTGACTATCTCTTCCGTTTTTACTTTCTTTAAACTCTACATCTGTTGTTACTTGTATGCCTTCTTTTCTTGCATTTTTTTCAAAAGTATCCTTTTCTAATCCTTTAACATATTCTGTATACTTTGCAGCTGCATCATCATAAGCAAATTCACTATATATCTTTCGCACACCAGAATTCCAACTATTATCATCTGCATAAACTCCAGATATGAATGTCTTAGAAATAAATGACAATCGTGGTGTTTCCCAATTTAAATAATGTAAGATATCATCATAATCTTTAATACCTGCACGTCTATTGTCGTATGCTTCAGCCCTTGCTTTGGAAAAGGCTCCATGAAATGTTACATATGCAATAATTTTCCCACCTAATAAATCAACTGCTTTTTCGCAATCGACCTCAAAATTAGCTTCAGGACCATTTCCTCCGTCTCCCGCCTTATTATCAGAACTCGTATTAAAACTGCCCGTCCCCTCTTCTACAATAATAGCCAACAATAGCCGTGGATCAACTTGTACTCCATAATCCTCGTAAAATTCTTCACATTTTTTCCATATTACATTTATTTTATTTTGATTCCATTTCAAATCATCGTTAGGGATACATCCATTCATACTATCAATTCTTTTTTTTAAATTATTTTCTGCCTCCGTTTTCCCTGTCAACTGCAATATATTGGATGGTATCCAAAGAAGTTCTTCTGGCTCTGGTTTTTCCCCCTCTTTTATCCCTATTATCGTTATTTTTCCTCCATATATGCACGTTAAAAAAGCTCCTGAACGTAGTGCCTCAACAAAATTTTCACCCTCTGCTATAAGTAAATTTCCTGTTACCTGTTTCCAATTTCCACATAAAACAGGTATACATTTATACCTTACCTTTCCGTTCCAGAATCACTTCGCCCGTCTCCCTGTTGACAGCATAACTCATGCTATACTGATTGCAAATGAACATCCTCACTGCCTCATCCGAATTTCCAGACAATGTTTCTTTTCCAATAAAATCTTTACCGAAAGCTCGACCGCCTAAAAGGTGGAGGATCGAACCTTGCGCTTGGAAATTCAACATATTTCCTCTTTCCACTTGTAATTTGCTCATATATTATTACATTCCCAAATTAACAACCTCTCCTTCTATCAATACAAACTCTTTTTCAGGCAATAACGCATATGTAGCAATATGCGTCACCTTATCCTCATCAAGTTTTATAATATTCAACAAATAACTATAGTCTGATACATGATAAACCCTAAAAGTATAAATACTATCTTCAAATTCCTTCACCCATAACTGCATCAATCTTATTCCCGGTTCATACTCTTCGCTTTCCACCTGCATAACTGCATTGTGGAGATCCGGATCAAATTCCTTTCCCAGTGCCTCAATCGGTTTCACCCCGATGGCATCTAATTCTGTCAGCATCTGCTTATATACTTTATCCATACCGATAACAAAAGCATCATCCTTTTGTTCCTCTGGTACAGCTGCAAGCCCACGCTCGAAATTGTCGATAACCGGGAGAATCTTTTCAATGATTGTTCTTGCTCCCATGTCAAACATCTGCGCTTTTTCTTTTTCCGTACGTTTACGGAAATTATCAAACTCTGCCATCTGACGTTTCAGACGGTCGTTTAAATCTTCGATCTGTTCGTCTTTTTTATCTTTCTTTTTCTTTCCAAAGGCACCCTTTTTTTCGGATTTCTCTTCTTTCTTTGTATCCTTTTCTTCGGCTGCAGTTTCTTTTGTTTCCTCTGCCGCCGTCTCCTTTGTGTCCTTTGTTTCTTCACATGTCTGTTCAGCCTTGGTTTCTTTTGTATCTACTGCCTCTTCTTCCATGACTTTTTTGTTCTCTGCCATGTTTACCACCTTTCTAGGATTGCCCTTTTTCTTTATCAAAAATACCGTCTAACTGGGACTTTAAGTTTTTGAGGTTGTCAACAACATTCTCGTAATCCATCCGTTTCGGACCAACAATTCCGATCGTTCCTTTGACGCCCTCCCCCAGATCATAAGTTGCGGTAACGACACTGCAATCTTTCATGGTCTGTACCGGAGCTTCATTTCCGATATAAACCTGTATTTCATTTCCTTTGCTCTCCCCCTCAGAAAGGGATTCCGTTACCAGATTTACCAGCTCATCTTTTTCCTCAAATGTGGAAAGAAGACCTGCCGCACTCTCTGAATCAGAAAGTTCCGGATATTTCAAAATATTGGTTGCACCGCTTGTGTAGATCTGCAGATCCTCGTTTTCACTCAGTGTCTGTCCCAGTGCATCCAGCACATGGGAAACAATCTCACTGTGCACGCCTGCCTGCTCTTTCAGTTTGGAAATCGTTCCCAGATTGATTTCCTGCAGTGACAACCCATTCAATGCTGTATTCAGCAGAATGTTCAGTTTCAGTAAAGTTTCGTTGTCGAGCGGTTCTTCCACATCGATCATCTGATTCTTTACCATGTTGCTGTTCATTACGATAACTGCCAGTATATGTTTCTCATCTACATTGGACAGCTGCATAAACTTTACTTTGTTTCCACTGTAAGTCGGTGCGGAAACAATTGTCGCATAATTGGTGTTATTTGCAAGCATCTTTGCAACCTTTTTTAATACCTCATCCATCTTCTGGGTTTTTTCTATTACGAAGTCCTTCATTTCTTTGACTTCCCGGTCTTTTTCCTGCATCAGATGATCCACATAAAACCGATAGCCTTTGTCTGAAGGAATTCTTCCTGCTGATGTATGTGGCTGCACGATATAACCAAGTTCTTCAAGATCTGCCATCTCATTGCGGATGGTTGCAGAACTTAAATTCAGATCCGTATATTTTGAAATGGTTCGTGATCCCACAGGTTCACCGGTTGCAAGATAATTACGGATAACTGCATCCAGAATTTTTACTTTTCTTTCATCCAATTCCATATTCTCGTCTGCCATTTTCCCGTCTCCTGTTCCTGAACCTTCACCGGTTGTTTTTGGTTTGTTAGCACTCATTTACTTAGAGTGCTAATATCGTTCTGTTATTAAAATAGCACCAAGGTGTTTTTTTGTCAACACCCTGATGCTATTTTATTTTTATTTTATAATTATATTTTATAAAAGAAACTTCGCCATCACGTAGTTGGCCAGATCCATCCCCTTGTCGGTCAGTGCAATCCTGCCAGCAACCATCTGCAAAAGTCCCTGTTCTTTCAGCTTGCGAAGTGTTTCCAGATACACGGCCTCAATCGGTACCCCAAAGCTTTGCTCAAACGCTGCTCTGGTTACTCCCTCATTCATCCGCAGCCCCAGAAACATAAATTCCTCCATCTGCTCTTTTCTTGTCAGAATCTGTGCCTGTTCCTGTACACAGCTGCCAATCCAGAGATCCTCCGGTACGGCATGCTCCCCGTCTTTTAAAAACTCTGCCGGAGACTTCTCCTGCAGGTGGTCACAAAATTCTCCATACGCATACAGCTGCCGGGTGTTGGTATACCGGACATTTTCCACCAGGGAAGATGCCCCCAGCCCCAGCCCCAGATAATTTTCTCTGGTCCAGTAGCCGATGTTATGTCTGCAGGCATACCCCGGCTGGGCAAAATTGGAGATTTCATACTGCTGGTATCCTGCCTGTTTCAATACATCCTGCGTGGCCTTATAAATGCGGTATACCTCATCCTCGTCCGGAAGAATCTCTGTATGAAGTCCAGCTTCCTGCTTCACTGCGTCAAACTTATACCGTTCATAAAACGGTGTCCCCTTTTCTATGATCAGGGAATATGCCGAAATATGTTCCGGTTTCAGGCGGATCACCGTCTGCAGGGATTCCAAAAATTTGTCCAGCGTCTGGTAAGGCAGACCGCTCATCAGATCAATATTGATATTTTCAAATCCTGCATTTCTCGCCAGCTCATACGTTTTTAAAAACTGATCATACGTGTGAATTCTTCCAAGTGCTTTCAGCTCCTCATTGTTTGTTGACTGCAGTCCGATCGAGAGGCGGTTGATCCCCGCACTCTGATAGACATTCAGTTTCTTTGCCGTCACCGTTCCCGGATTGCACTCGATGCTGATCTCCGCATCCGCCTCCACATGAAAACTCGAAGCAACCTGCTGCAGCACGGTGTAAATCAGATTTTCCTCCAGCCAGCTCGGCGTGCCCCCTCCGATATAAATTGTCGGGACATGATAATCCCCAAGCAGATTTCCGTAATAACGGATTTCCTGCAGCAGGGCATGCACATATCTGATCTGTGTATTGCTGTCTGCCGGAAAGGACAGGAAATCACAGTAATCACACTTTTTCACGCAAAAAGGGATATGAATATATAATTCCAGTTTCTTTTCATTCATAGAATCAGTCTTCATCCAGTTTCAATACACTCATGAATGCCTCCTGCGGCACTTCTACGCTGCCGACCTGACGCATTCTCTTCTTTCCTTCCTTCTGTTTCTCCAGAAGCTTTTTCTTACGGGAAATATCACCGCCGTAACATTTTGCCAGGACATCCTTGCGCATGGCCTTAACCGTTTCACGAGCGATGACTTTTCCGTTTACGGCTGCCTGAATCGGGATTTCAAACAGATGTCTCGGAATCTCTTCTTTCAGACGCTCACACATTTTACGGCCTCTGTCGTATGCACTGTCTTTGAATACAATAAAGGATAAGGCGTCCACCATCTCCTTATTAATAAGAATATCCAGTTTGACAAGGTCGGAACGGACATATCCTTTCATTTCATAATCAAAAGAGGCATATCCGCGGGACCGCGACTTTAATGCATCAAAGAAATCATAAATAATCTCATTCAGTGGCATATCATATTTGATCACGGCACGGGTTGCTTCAATATAATCCATGCTGATATAAATACCGCGGCGTTCCTGACAAAGCTTCATAATTGCCCCGACATACTCGCTGGTTACCATGATCTCTGCCGATACAAACGGTTCCTCCATATATTCAATCTCCGAAGGGTCCGGCAGATTGGACGGATTGGTCAGGTCAAACACTTCTCCGTTGGTCTTGTGCACCTTATAAATAACACCGGGTGCCGTAGTCACAAGATCCAGATTAAACTCACGCTCTAAACGCTCCTGAATAATCTCAAGATGCAGTAATCCAAGGAATCCGCAGCGGAATCCAAATCCCAGGGCAAGGGACGTCTCCGGTTCATACTGTAACGATGCATCATTGACCTGCAGTTTTTCAAGCGCATCCCGCAGATCCGGATACTTGGCAGAGTCTGCCGGATATAATCCGCAGTACACCATCGGATTGACCTTTTTATATCCCGGAAGCGGTTCTGCACACGGGCGGTCGAGCTCTGTCACAGTGTCTCCGACACGTGTATCGCGCACATTTTTAATGCTCGCCGCGATATATCCAACCATACCTGCGGAAAGCTCGTCACACGGAATAAACTGCCCGGCACCGAAATATCCCACTTCTGTCACCAGATCCTCGGCTCCTGTGGCCATCATTTTGATTTTGGTTCCCACTTTGACGGTACCTTCCTTGATCCTGCAGAAAACAATTACCCCCTTATAGGAATCATACAGTGCATCAAAGTGATGGGTTACGTCATATTTGGTAATCTGAAACGGATCCTGTCCCGCTTCCTGCAGATTTGCAAGCTTTTCACGGCGCACCTTTAACAGCTGGTTGACATCCTGCTGCTGTCCGCCCTGCTTTCCGTTATTCTGTCCTGCCATTTTCATTTCCTCTCTTAATCTACGGTTGATCTCTGGATCTCGAGTACCTTGTAAGATAACTCTCCAGCCTGTGTCTCTACGGTAATGGTATCGCCTACTTTTTTACCTAACAGTGCGCGGCCTACCGGTGATTCATTACTGATCTTTCCCTTTAAGCTGTTTGCCTCTGTGGAACCAACAATCTTGTACTCTAACTCATCGTTGAACTCGCAGTCGAGAATCTTTACCTTACATCCGATGCTGATCTTCTCCAGATCGACCTCTTCCTCAACAACGACTTCGGCATTCTTTAAGATCTTTTCGATCTCCTCGATACGCGCCTCGATGTCTCTCTGCTCGTCCTTTGCTGCATCGTATTCTGCGTTCTCGGACAAGTCACCCTGCTCACGGGCTTCTTTGATCTTCTGAGCAACTTCCTTACGCTTTACAACTTTGAGATTCTGCAGTTCGTCTTCGAGCTTTTTCAGACCTTCATAGGTCAAGATATTTTTCTTATCCATTTGATTTACCCCTGATTCTATATTTTTTATATGCAGCTTTTTGAAAAAAGCGCATAAATAATCCACAATAACCTAGGTATTATAGCGAATTGTCCACATTCTGTCAAGATATTCTCCTTCAAACCGGACTGCCGCTCATCCGTGAAGTTACTGCTTGCCCCACACCGTGTCCACCCAGCAACCTGAACAGCAATTCCGTGAACATCGACACAGCTTTCTATGCATCAGACGAAATACTCCATCAATAGTGTCTCCAGCTGTTCGTAATTTTCCACCTGATTGATTGCCACACGCAGCCGTGCTCCATGCGGATATCCGGCGGTATACCATGCCGCATGCTTGCGGATCTCACGGATACCGATATATTCACCTTTAAACTCCAGCATCATCCGGGCATGACGCAGAATCATCTGTGCCACCTCCGATGCCGGCGGCTTCGGCAGATGCTCCCCTGTTTCAAAATAATGCAGGATCTGCCGGAAAATCCACGGATTTCCCTGTGCCCCCCTTGCAATCATGAAGCCATCACATCCGGTCTGTTCTTCCATGGCAATCACATCCTCCGCCGTAAGCAGATCTCCGTTTCCGATGACCGGAATCTTTACGGCTTCTTTTACCTGACGGATAATGTCCCAGTCTGCCTTGCCGGAATAGAACTGCTCCCTGGTCCGTCCATGCACGGCAACTGCTGCCGCACCGGAAGCTTCCGCAATCTTTGCCATCTCCACCGCATTGACATGCTCGTCATCAAACCCTTTGCGGATTTTTACCGTAACCGGTTTTTTGATCGCTTTTACCGTCTTTTCAATGATCTCGCCTGCGAGTTTTGGATTTTTCATGAGTGCCGAGCCTTCCCCATTGTTGACAATCTTTGGCACCGGGCAGCCCATATTCAGGTCAAGAATATCAAATGGGCGATCCTCAATCTGATGTGCAATCTCAGCAATAATATCCGGATCTGATCCAAACAACTGCAAAGACACCGGGTTTTCCCGCGGATCAATCGTCAGAAGTGCCTGTGTATTACGGTTTTTATAGAGAATTGCTTTGGCACTTACCATTTCCATGCACAAAAGCCCTGCCCCCTGCTCTTTGCACAACAAGCGAAATGGCAGGTCGGTTACGCCTGCCATAGGAGCTAATATTAAATTGTTTGGCAGTGTCACACTGCCGATCTGAAGTGGTCTGATCATAACTATTTTATTTTCCGATTCTGTTTTTTATACACAAGATTGATCCCTTTTAACGTCAGGTTCGGATCGTAAATATCCACAGCATCCGTCTCATTGGCAATGATGCGGCCAAGTCCTCCGGTTACAACGGTTTTGATATTTTCGAGTCCGACTTCCGCTTTCACGCGGTTGATGATGTATTCGGTCTGTCCGATCTGTCCGTACACAAGCCCTGCCTGCATACTTGTGATCGTGTCTTTTCCGAGAATTGATGCCGGCTTTTTGATCTCGATCTCCGGAAGTTTTGCAGCATCTTCCCACAAGGCTTTTGCCGAAATCCGGATTCCGGGTGCTGTGATCCCTCCCTGAAAGGCTCCGCTTTCATCCACATAATCATAGGTTGTGGCAGTACCGAAATCAATGACAAGCACCGGACCTCCGTATATTTCATATGCCCCGACTGCATCCACAATACGGTCAGCTCCGATCTGCTGCGGATTCGGTGTCACGATGCGGATTCCCGTTTTGATGCCCGCCTCCACCACGATCGGTGTGATATGGAAATATTTGACAAGTCCGCCCCTCAGGGAATGCATCACATTCGGCACAACGGAGCAGATGATGGCATCCTTAATTTCTGTCGGATGAATATCGTTCTGCTCCAGCAGATTCAAAAGCATCATGCCGTACTCATCCGATGTCCGTGGCATTTTTGTCGTAATACGAAAACTTGCGGCGATCTCATCGCCCTGAAACACCCCGCAGGTAATATTCGTATTTCCAACATCTATGGTTAATATCATTTGTCTTCCTCCTCGTCCAGTGCCTCTAAGCCCTCGCCCAGATACAGAACTTTGTAATACATCTCAAGTGCTTCCAGCAATTCCCTTTTTTCGTTGCGCAGCTGCTTGATTTTCAGCACGCTTCCGATCTCATCATAGCAGAAATCGCCCTCTTTACAGGAAGTGCGAAGTTCCAGATTTCCCGCTTCATCAAATACCAGCTCCAATACTCCGCCGATATCCTCGGTGTAAATGACGCACATGATTTTTAACTCATCACGGATGGACTGTGGAAGTCCGTTGAAGTTCTCATTCAGATAAAATTTTTTCTGGTATGCGTTGGATACGCACAATACTACCTCATTTGACTCTTTAGACATATCCATAGATTCCTCTCACGGAGACTTCTCCGGAAGACACCAGTTTTCTTGACTCCCAGGTGTCTACGATCAGTTCTCCCTTTTTTGTAATTCCCATAGCCTTTCCCTCAAATGGCTCCTTCGGGTCCAGCACGCGCACCTGCCAGCCACGGTTTACAAGCAGCTGATCGTACTCTTCCTGTAACGCTGACAGATCCTCGGTTTGCAGATAGATCGCATACAGCCGTTCAAATTCTTCCAGAAATGCCTCTATCAGATCTGCACGGTGCACACGTTTTCCGCACTCCAGCAGCAGGGAACCTGCATGATCCTGCAGTTCTTCCGGGAAGCTTTCATTGTGCACATTAATTCCGATTCCGATCACTATATGGTTGATATAGTCAAACTGTGCACTCATTTCCGTAAGAATACCACAGATCTTCTTACCATTTATGACAATATCATTCGGCCATTTGATCAAAGCCTCTGCTCCCGTCACCCGGTGCATTGCATTTGCCACTGCCATCGCTGTCACGAGGGTCAGCATGGATGCATGGTTCGGATTGATGTCCGGTTTGAGCATGAGTGTCATATAAATTCCCGTTCCCGGAAGGGAATCCCATGACCGTCCGCGACGTCCTTTTCCCGCAGTCTGCTGGTCCGCTACCACAAAAGTTCCGGACGGATGTCCTTCTTCTGCCAGTTCTTTTGCTTTCGTATTCGTGGAATCAATCTTGTCAAAATAATACGTTTCCGCGCCTGCCCATTCGGTCTTTCGGATGCTTGCCAGCTCCACTTCGTCCATACGGTCCGGCACAGATACCAGATGATATCCCTTATTCTGCACCGCCTCAATCTCATAACCGGCCTCTTTCAGCTGATTAATTGCCTTCCAGACAGCGGTCCGGGATACGCCAAACTGATTGCACAGCTCCTGACCGGACACATATCCGTCCGTCTCACGGAGCAGTCTTAAAATTTCTGCTTTCATAATCATACTTTCCATTCACAAAAATATGTAAACGTTTTTTCTTAGTCAGATAACGTTGCCTTCATGATCGCCTTGATGGAATGCATACGGTTCTCAGCTTCATCGAAGACAACGGAGCGCTCACTCTCAAATACCTCATCGGTCACTTCCAGCTCGGATAATCCAAACTTTTCATAAACCTGTTTTCCGATCGTGGTCTTTAAATCATGGAATGCCGGCAGACAATGCATAAAGATCGCGCTGTCCTTTGCATTTTTGAATGCATTGGCATTGACCTGATACGGTTTCAGGTCATTGATACGCTCTGCCCATACTTCTTCCGGTTCACCCATGGATACCCATACATCTGTATAAATGACATCAGCATCCCTGGTTGCTTCCGCAACACTGTCTGTCAGTGTGATGGTTGCTCCTGTCGTAGATGCCACGTCCACACAATAATCCACAAGCTTCTTGTCCGGATAATATTTTGGATTGGTGCAGGCAACAAAATGCATACCAAGCTTTGCACAGGTAACCATCAGGGAATTGCCCATATTGTAACGGGCATCCCCCATGTATACAAACTTCACACCCTTAAGTTTTCCAAGATGCTCCTTGATGGTAAGCATATCGGCAATCATCTGTGTCGGATGGGATTCATTGGTCAGTCCGTTCCACACCGGAACCCCTGCATATTTTGCCAGTTCTTCCACGATTTCCTGTCCGTATCCACGATATTCGATTCCATCAAACATACGTCCCAGAACACGTGCGGTATCCGGAATACTTTCCTTTTTTCCAATCTGGGAACCGCTCGGATCAAGATATGTCACATGCATACCCAGATCATGTGCGGCTACCTCGAAAGAGCATCGGGTTCTTGTACTTGTCTTCTCGAAAATCAGTGCAATATTTTTTCCAACCAGACTGTCATGCATGATTCCCTGATGTTTCTTCTCTTTCAGCTCTGCGGACAGATCCACAAGATACAGGATCTCCTCCGGTGTAAAATCCATCATTTTTAACAAATTACGTCCCTTTAATGTCATTGCTCTTCCTCCTTAAGTGTACGTTGAAAACATTTTACTCCATTTGCCGGAATTTTACAACAATGGTATGGAAAATTGACCGATCAAAAAAGGAGCTCTGCCTTTCGACAAAGCTCCTGGATTTTTAAGTTTAATAAAATACAATCGGTCCTACAACCGTTCCCGCATGACCGCTGGATGCCAGTTTGAAGTATTTTGCTCCACCTGTCGGATCACTGCCGTTTAATGCGGCTCTCGCTGCCTGTCTGGCGCTTGCGCTGACACCGCTGGCAAGTCTTGCTTCAAGTCTGCCGGAAGATGCCGGTCCAAACTGACCTCTCTGATAGATAACTCCGTAGATAGAGTTTGCAAATCCGCCGCTTCTGACACGATTAACAACAACCGCTCCAACCGCTGTCATACACTGTACGCTGGTTCCTCCGGCCTCACACTGTACAAGTGCTGCCAGAAGTGTCTCTTCATCCGCACTTGCGGCAATCGACGCATTCTGTGTTGTCTGGGAAGATGCCGACTGACCGGACGATGATTTCTTTTCAGCAGAAACAGAAGCATTCTTCTTCGCTTCTTCCGCTGCCTTTTTCTCTTCTGCAACCTTGATTGCTGCCTGTTCTTCCTCAATGGTGACTGCTTTGCCTGTATCCAGTGTGACGGTCACATAATCGTCACTCACATAACAGGTATCTGAACCAACTTTGACGGCAATCCATCCGTCTGTTTCTTCGGCTTTTGTATTCACATCCATGTGCTCACCCGATGCAACGGTTTTCACTACCTCCGCATCTGTGTCTGGCGCTTTACGAATACGAAGACCGTCAATGGAAACCTTCGCAACCGTATCACAGTGTTTCTTTGCATAATTTAATGCATCTGTTCCTGTCACACAATATTCATTCTTTACATATCCTGTTACATTGCCGGACTCAATCTTTGTCCAGGTATCGCCTGCTTCTTTCACAACTGCGCGATCCCCTTTGTACATCTTTCCGACAATTTCGGAATCAGAATCTGCCTTTTCGCGGACGTAAAGAAAATCATCCACCTTCGCCATCAGCTTATTCTGCCACTCCTGTTCCTCTTCGGAAGCAGTTTCCTTTTCTGTGGTTTCTTCTTTTTTTGTATCATTTCCGGATATAACCGTTCCATCTGCTGTTGCCGCAACCAAAGCCGCATTTGTCTTTTCAACAGAAATATATCTGTCCAGATAGTCTGCCGACTCCAATTCATATTCATTCATGGCAGATGCCACTCCGGCAATTCCGTTATTGACAAACTGTGTGTCTGCTGCATCCTTTGCTGCAATATTCACTCCATTACCGGTAACTGCAGTGACCGCAAGTGTGAGTGCCAGTCCCGACACGATTACACTTTCCATCACCTTTTTGCTTGCTTTCATTGATGAACCTCCGTAGTTTGTTTCATCCACATCTCAACCGTGGATTCGTAACATTTTATGCAATAAGTATTACACTTATGTTGCGTTTTTAAACACTTTATTTCATTTGTTACAAGTTTGTTACGTGGCTCATTGTAGCACAGAAATTCCTGTTTGTCAAATTTTAGTAAAAAAATGGGTGGTGCTCTCCACTTTTACTCATATTCCGTTTAAAAAATGGGTGTGCGTTTTCACTGCACACCCATGCCGGTTTTGAAAATGTTACATATTTTATATTCCTGTGTCAATTTATGTATTGTTTTTGATAAAAAACATTCCACTATGGGAAAATTTCCTGCAAAACAGTTGAAATTATGCGGTTTTCTTCCTCATCCTCATGTAAATTTTTATTTTGCACGTTCTCCGGTGATACACTTTTTTCTTCTTTCTTTTTCGGCTTGTCCATGTGTTTTTTTAAGTACAATTCCAGGCGTCTTCTGCACCGGTTTGCTTTTTTCTGTTGCCGCACAATACAAAATACCCCAATTGTTAAAAATAAAAAAAGTATGATCTGCAAACCCATAATCATTAACTCCATTTCATTTTGCCACCTGCTGATCCACATCAGTATTGTCATATCTGCTCCCATCCTTTCATATTATATAAAATCATTTCTTACTGTATAAATCTTATTATAATGAAAGAACGTCATCACCGGAATATCCTTTCGGTCGCAAGTTTCGACATATGTCGTTACTGCCCATGTTGCTTGACATTTCTATATAGATCATATAGAGTTGACTTAAGTAAAGAAAAGAGGAAATATCGAATGGCTAAATCAAAAAAAATTGTTATGACCGGTGGCGGAACTGCCGGACATGTTACTCCAAACATTGCCCTTATGCCGGCACTTCAGGAAGCCGGTTATGAAATTACATATATCGGTTCCTACAACGGAATGGAAAAAGAACTTATCGAAGCACAAAAAATCCCTTATATCGGAATTTCTTCTGGAAAACTTCGCCGTTATTTTGACTGGAAAAACTTTTCCGATCCTTTTAAAGTATTAAAAGGATATGGGCAGGCAATCTCCATCCTGCGCAAACTCAAACCGGACGTTGTCTTTTCCAAAGGTGGATTTGTGTCTGTTCCGGTTGTCCTTGCCGCAAAGCACTGCCATATTCCGGCAATTATCCACGAATCCGATATCACACCGGGACTTGCAAACAAAATCGCAATCCGCGGTGCAAAAAAAGTATGCTGTAATTTCCCGGAGACCATGAAATACCTTCCAGCGGAAAAAGCAGTTCTTACCGGTTCACCGATCCGCCGGGAACTGTTCCACGGAGATGCGGAAAAATCCCTTCACTACTGCGGTTTTCCAGATCACAACAAACCAGTACTCCTGATCGTCGGCGGAAGTTCAGGTTCCAAGGTCATCAATGAAGCCGTACGGAAAGTGCTTCCGGAACTGTTAGAGCAGTTTTATATCATTCATCTTTGCGGAAAAGGAAATCTCGATGAGAAATTAAAAGGCGTGATTGGCTATGCGCAGTTTGAATATGCAAGTGCAGAACTGACCGACATGTTTGCCCTGGCAGATCTTGCCATTTCCCGCGCAGGTGCAAATTCCATCTGTGAACTTCTTGCATTGCACAAACCAAACATCCTGATTCCGCTTTCTGCTGCTGCCAGCCGTGGTGATCAGATTTTAAATGCGAAATCTTTTGCTAAACAGGGATTTTCTTATGTGATTGAAGAAGAAAAACTGACGGATCAGACATTACTTGATGCTGTACGCGAAGTATATGCCGACCGCGAAAAATACATCCATACCATGTCAGAGAGCGGTCAGATGGATTCCATCGGAACGATATTAAAACTGATTGAAAGTGTTTCTAAATAATTCACACGCCACTATACCAAAACAAAAAAACATGCATATCTGCTGTACGTTTTTCCAGCGATATGCATGTTTTTGTATATAGAGATACAGATTTTTTACATCTTCATCTTATCACAGATTTCTTTCATCTCATCATCGGAAAGAGATAAATGCTCCCACTCAGGAACTGCCTGATCTCCTGCTTTACGCGGAATCAGATGCATATGGAAATGAAATACGGTCTGTCCTGCTGCTTCTCCGTTATTCTGAAGCACATTGTAACCGTCACATCCCAACACTTCTTTTTCGTGTGTAATAACTTTCTTTGCAAGCTTTGCAGCCTTTGCGAGTACTTCATCATCCATCTCAAACATATTTGCATAGTGCTGTTTCGGCAGAATCAGCGCATGTCCCTTTGTTGCAGGACTTGCATCCAGAATCACACGGAAATCCGCATCTTCATAGATCGTATTGGTCGGAATATCTCCGTTTGCCAGTTTACAAAAAATACAATTGTCGTCTTTCATTTTTTTGCCTCCTAAAATACAAATATCTGATCGAGCATACGAAGCGTTTTAAAATTCCCTTTCGCTGTCATCTCACCCGTCATAAACGCTCTCTGGAATGTCATCCGTCCGTCAATGATTGACTGCAGAACATCTCTGCTTAATTTTGCAACCACGTCAATCTTTTCTTCCTGACCGTAATGAATCTCCAATTCTCCGTTTTCAATTGCTACATACAATGGCTTTTTGATTCCTTCGATAATAAAGGAATAGCTGGCAGCAAAATCCTCAGTAGATACAAAATGACTTTCCAGTTCCTTCACAAACGGTGTATCCATATCATCATCCGGTTTTCCAAGCATATCTTTGAACATCGATGCCAATTCCTCAATATCCTCTTTCTGCTGCTTCACATAAGTATCATCCGATACATACTTCGAGAGCTGCTCGCTCTCCTGTGGTGTCAGATTCAGCTGCTGCGTCCGCAGAACACTCTGCTTTACTGCCTGATTACTGGTCGGAAGATTTTTGATCTTCTGGGAAATGGTCCGGTACAGGTTTTCCGCTTTCTTTTCAATGATCAGCGTATAATCTTTATTCTGCTTGAATTCCACCAGATCCTCTACATATCCGCATAACCCTGCACATGGTAATCCACCCAGAATCTCCCATGCATTCATCAGAGTCAGTTCTCCCTCGCGCTCTCCATAGGTTGTGGACATAACAATCGGCTGCATATAGGTATGGCTGATTTTTTCCTTATCACCATATAACCAGCAGGCATCCAGAAACTGCTGCATATAACCACCGATTCCCAGCCACTCAATCGTTGTGGCAAGAATAATTCCGTCTGCCTCTTTGAACGTCAGCGGAAGGGTTGCAATTTCATTCTTATGCTCATATATATTGAATCGTTCGATGTTTACCCGAAGTTCCCGTAAAACATCTTCCATCTTTTTTAATACATACAGTGTCGGGTCATCCAAAAGTCCCCGGCCTCCATAATACACGTTGATTTTCATCGGTATACTCTCCTTGCTTTGATACTAATTAGTATAGGGATTTTCCCCCGATAAATCAACTGCTTTACGAGGTTTCCAGTATAAAATAATTGCAAGAACAAATCCCATTGCAAGGCCACCGATGTGTGCCCAGTTGTCCACATCCACACTGGTAATTCCATAATACAGGCTGATCACAATCATAAAAAGCAGCCCTTTGCCCGTAAGAGATTCATATCTTCCTTTGTGTATCATCACAATCCACAGCAATGCCCCGATAATACCGAAAATAGCACCGGATGCCCCTGCCGATACATCATACTTTCCCCGTGCGATCATTTGCACATAGGACAGTGTACTTCCTCCCACACCGGCGATCAGATACAGACACAGGTATTTGATATGCCCCATCGCCTTCTCCAGAATCGGACCGGCACAGATCAGTACCAGCATATTATTCAAAATATGTTCAAATCCAAAATGCATAAAAGTAGCTGTAAACAGTCTCCAGTATTCTCCCTGCTTCACATATGGCGGCCAGACCGCCCCCATTCTTACCATAAACTCCGAATTTTCCGTATTTCCAAGGATTTCCAGAATCACATAAACAAGAACATTCACAGCGACAAATCCCACGGTTACAAATGGAAGTTTCTTTTTTTGTGGCATGCTTTTCCCTCCTGATTTTTTCACATGCTATCAGTATACTCACTTCCATTTGGAAAAACAAGGCAGTTAGCAAAAACGATATCGGACATCCGCGAAACGGATCATGTCATTACTGTTTAATTTTCTTCTCTCTTTGTAAGCCAGCGGCTCATCATTCACGAACGTACCATTTGTCGAATTTAAATCTTCAATATAATAGGTCTCTCCATCATGATCAATCCGCGCATGCAGCTGACTAATCGTATCTGCCTGTATTTGTATGTCCGCATCGGGACCGTACCCGATTCTTGTCATTTTCTTTGTAACACAGATATCCTCGTAAGATTCAGCTCCCTGATACAACAACATTCCCCTGACTTTCCCTGTCATGCTGTTCAGGCATACCGTTGGCCGATATTCGGGTTGTGCCACCGTTTTTATTACTTCCTCCGGATATACAACCGCAGACTTCGAAAGTTTTCTGGTATCCTGCAGGCATTCCCTACTTCCTTGATAAGATTCATATACCTGTTTTTCGGTTTCTTCCTCTTCCAGAAGACCTATTTCTATCAGTAGCTTTTTTAATTTTCTGATCCACTCCTTCTGCTCCTTTTTCTTTTCCCCCTTTTTCTTTCTGTTGGCTCTTTTTACAGTTTCATCTTTTCTTTTTTTGTCTGGATGATCTTCATATTTTCTTTCAGGAACTACGGGTTGATTGTTTTCCTCTCTCCAAACTTTTTCCATTCCATTTCCCCCGGATTCCTCCACAGCCGCCTTTTTCCCCTCATTTTGTCTGGTTCTTACAATTTCATCCCGGATATCTGTAATAGAATAACCATCCAGAAGCGTCTTCTCATAAATTCCATATGCTGCTTTTACCGCCCGTGTGTCTTTATGATCCACTTTTGTAAGCAGAAATTCCATTAACTGCTGAAATTCTGTCTCAATGGTTCCACTCCCACCCGGATATACGGTAAAAATAATTTCCTGGTTGCTGTTGGTAATAAATATTAACTCGGGATCCAGCATCAGGCAATTGGTCTGAATCAGATTCCATTCCAGAATCTCCATCTCACTGCAAATGCTCATGATCAGTTTTTCAATGAAAGAAATATCTACTTCTTTTACCCTGCAATACATATCAAGCGACTGTTTGCCGGATATGTTATACCAGTACTGTCCCTCCCCATCCATATATGCCTTTTCCACCGCAAGAAGTCCCGGCAATTTTCTCCTCAGCATCAGCTTTTCATCCAGCCCCGCATGGATTCCTGCTGCAATTTTCATAAAACTTCCTGTAAGATTTCTTTCATATACTATTTCCCGATTGATCATTTTTTCACCTCTTTTAACGTCTGATACTGATAAAAGGAATCTACTGCCCACATATCTTCTATCTGTTTTTCTTCATGCTCCTCACGTACTTCATGCAACAAATCAATTCCTGTACACATAGCTGCTGCCATCGTCCATATCAGAACCGGTATAATCACAGCCGCTTCTACGGTATAACTTCCTCTCCATTTCATATTTTCTCCTTTTATCTCTGTATTCCCCACATGACCAAATGTGCCCCTAGCAGAAACGGCACAAACGGAAACTCGGATTTTCTGTTTTTATGTCCGAATACCAGCAAACCAAGAGCCGTAATTCCCGCAATGGTAATGGCAATCATGACAATTGCCATCATTTCACCCAATGCATAAAAACATCCCATGCATAAGATTACCAGACCATCCCCATATCCAATACTTTCCCTTGTACTCCAGGCCAGTATAAGCATAAATATCCCCGGCAATAATCCCAAAAACCATACCGGATTTTTCCAACAGCCCCCCAGCAGTGATACAGCCATACCTGATATTCCCAGAAGCAAAATTGCCCAGCCATGAAGTTGCTGTTTTCTCATATCTTCCCAGGAGAGTCCTGCCAATCCAAACGTCAATATGCACATTCTGATCATTTCATAGTTATTCTGCATGATTTTACCTCATCTCCGTATTCGCACCACATTTACCACAGGCTCTTTTTCCTCCCGTCTCTTCCAAAAGGATCAGATAAATAGTTCTTTTTAGCCCACTGCAGGCAAGATCACTATGATAACAGGTTCCATAATCCGTCACATACACCTTTCCGGCAACATGATTTTTTGCCACGCACCCGGAACATGCGCTGTACTTATGTTCATTTTTGTTTCTCATACTGCTGATCTGTGCATAATCCGTACTTTTAATACTCAAATCCAGATAATGGCACTTTCTGCTCCTGTGATAAACAGTTCCATGTTTTGTAACATACACATAATCACTCTGCTTTCCATCTGTACGGTCGCCAATCCACTTATGGCTCTTACTTTTCTGACAGATACCAACACCCTTTACCTCAAAAAAGCTAATTGGAATTTTAATGTAATAATTAACCTGCAAATTAATATAATTTCCTGACAGATCGGATTTCGCCATCGTAATCGCATGTTTTCCACCGTGAATATATTTTTCCGGCAGGCTGTACGTTCCCAGCTCCTTTCTAAAATACGCTTCCGCAGATACCAGAAGCCCCGTTTGCGATGAAACCGCAGATGCTTCACATGCTGTTTTTCTGCTTGCATAATTCAACGCCTCCTGAACTTCTGTCTGAATCTGCAATACCCGAAAGAAAAATAAGAGCGTAAGGAAAAACACAGCTGCTACAGGAATAATCACTGCTGCTTCCAGCGTATACGATCCCTTAAAAAAGGAACATAAGGATGCCTTTTGGCAAGGATGTTCTCCCAGGTTATAGATATCGTCTTGCGGATTCGAATCTATTGGTTCGTTTATTATCTTATGAATACATGCCTGCTTCGGAAAAGGTTGATATTTGAGGGTAATTGTTGGTTTCCACTGTCCAAAAGACATCCTTACATCCCCTCCTTCCCATGAAAATAACTATATCCGGAATGATTTTGAATCCGGAATCCATTTGAGAAATTTTCAAGGATGGATACAAAGCCAAGAAATACCGGTTGGAATTCATAGGTGGCAGTAAGCTCAGTTTCACACAAAACGTGGTCCATCTGAAAATTTTCGTACCCTTCCTGTGTCTGTACATACGCTTCCTCCACATCCATGGTGCGCATTGCAAGGGTATTTCCCTTATGAAACAAAAGCAAAATGGCAGCATATTGTCCATAATCCAATCCTTGAGAACAATCTTTCGCCACAGACCAGCCCGACAAAAGTTCCGGAATCATATGTACATTTGAAGTCCAGTCCGCATCACTTTTTATCATTGTAATTTTCCCACCGGACAATAGTGTCCTTACATCTAACACACTTTCTGCAAATGCCCACGCTACTAAGATTCCGTATTTTACAGCTTCGATTACGGCCGGATTTGCGGATACTCCCGCCAACGTGACCGCAAGTGCCATTGCCTCTGATTGGCGCTGGGAAGATGCAGTTAGTGAGGCCATATTTAATGGTTCTCTCATTGCCAGCAACTCCGAAACCACAATTTTTAAATTATCCGCGTCATTTCTTTTTCCACCCAGAACATACTCCAGCTCATATTCCAATACGCGATCCTGCTTTTTTTCCACATAGTTTCCAAGATAATTCACCAGATACTGATAAAACAATACTTTTTGATACCAGTCTGTTCCCACATAAGAATCCATCGTACCTTTTTCCAGACTTCTGTGTGAAACAGTTTCTTCTATATTAATAGATTTTCCGGATACCTTTGTATTTTCCGGCAAAACAAGGGATAGTACCCCTTCTTTTTTTACTTCTGTCACCGTTTCTAAAGGATTCTCTGTTGGCGTTGCCTTTTCTCCAGAATCCTCTTTCTTTGTTTTATCCCCCTGACGCGCTTCCCCTTTTAACTGCCGGGATGATGAATTACCTGCCCCCTCCGTTTCATATTTTTCCGGATGCTTCAGTGCATCCATTGCATCTGCAATACCCTCATCCGGATTTTTATAGTCCTTTTTTACTTCTTTTACTGCTTCATAATGATTGTAGACGGACTTTGCCATCTCATATGCAATATTCTTTTTCATATAAGTACACACAGCCTTCTGAAATACGACACCATTCTGATCTGTCAGCAATCGATAGGGGTCATACCTTGCATCTGTCATCTCCGCGGTCAACAGACTCATCCCGGAAAGCAAAGTTTTTTGTTCTTTGCTTCCAAGATGATCCAATGTAAGGCCACGCAACTGTGCTTCCCGGTTATTAAAACATAATTTACCTTCTGTATCATCCACCCGTACTCCAAGAATTTTGTATGTTTCCCACAAAGGACTGCAATAATCGGCAAAAACGGATTCCAAAACCGTATCCGTATTCATATACAATACTTTCTGAAGTTCATAATGTCTCGCTGCTTCTAAAAGTGTGAAAAGAAGCTGCGCCACCAGCATCAGTGAAAGGGCTGCAAACACAGTAATACTCGCCTTTCTCCTCACTATACCTCCCCTGTGCGTTCTTTAATTGTGTTGAAAATATCAGAAACCAGCGTTGTCAGTTTTTTCTTGAACAACACAACAATTCCTATCAACACCACAACGATCAACACCATTTCTACAACTCCTACCCCATCTTCTTCCATCAAAAAGTTTTTAAATCCTAACATAATTTTTCCTCCTTATACTTGAAATGACAGCATTGCCGGAATCATAATGATGGCAATCACGATGCCAAGCATCATCATGAGTGGCAACAGCATTTTCGTTCCTGCCTCTTCTCCCAATTTACAGGCCAGTGCCTTCCTTTCTTCCAGTGCATTCTCCGATTCCTGTTCCAAAAGTTTACATAATCCCCTGCTTCCTGTCTGTAAATTCTGTAAAAGAATCCGAATGAGTCTCTGATACTCTCCCAAATCCACTCTTTCTCCAAATTTCTGGTATGCAAGACGTTCACTTTCCCCGTCCAGGATTTCGTGATTCGTTATTATCATTTCTTCATAGATATACCGTTCTTTTATTTGTTTTTTCTGCCTTTTATCAGAATATTGAGCGGAAATTCTATTCCATGCCTGTTTTAATGACATGCCTGCTCCCAGTAAAATCAGAAGTTTACTCACAACTTCCGCATAATCCAGTTTCATCTGCTCTTTTTTTATATGATCTGCAGTACGTTTTCTCTCCAGAACAATTCCCGCCATCAGGAAACAGACAAGCACCTCAAAAAACAAAATTTTCCATACCAGATGCTGTTTTTTTTCTTTCCATTGCAGCTTCACCCCTGCCGCCTGATCCGGCAGCGTCAGATACCTTTCCCCTTCCTGCGTACTCTGCTGCTCCACTTCAGCTGCAATTTCATGAATGACCTTTTCCTGCTGCGACATCACTTTCGGGTATACTTGAAAAGAAAACGTATATTCCTCCCGGTACTTTTCACAGGTAAGTGCCACACTCGCCTGTACAAGTTCTCCCTGGGGATCTAATTGATCCTCCCGGATCGTTCCATCCACGTCCACTGCATTGTATTGATCCAATGTCCAGTCAGCTTTTACCAATCCTTTCACATAGCTTGGCTTCATATGCACCTGCTCTGTTACATGTGCAGCCTCTTCTCCCTCTGGGAAAAAGGTTTCGTCTATTTCCTTTTCTGCCCGGGAAAAATAGGATTGTGCTGTCTTTTCATCAATACATTGTGCAGGAACGCTTACCTGATAGTCATAATTTTTCAGTTTCTCCCCTGCATTCAGCGTAAGTTCCACTTCCTGCCGCCCACTGCCCGGACTGCCCCGGATAATTCTGTTTTTATCGTCCATACTGCGATCGGAAAATTCCATATATGCCCCAAGCAGCAATAACAGAATACAAACAACCGCTGCCTCTATGATTTTTTTCCTTCTCACGCTTCCCCCTCTACATGTGTATTGTCATTATTTTCTCTGCCAGTACAATTGCCCCGCCATAAGCTGCAAGACACACCGTCATAAACAACGCCCCTGCCACATTTCCATATAAAACATTCAGGAAATCCATGGATGTCACCTTCAGATATAACAAAATGAACAACGGTATCACATTCATTACTTTCTGTTCCATCTTTCTGGAAGCAATCTGTACCTGAATCTCCCTCTCTGTTTCATGGCGCACCCGCATGTGCCGGGATGTTGCATCAATAATTGTCACAAAATTTCCACCGCTGCGTTTTGCAAATGAAAAAACTTCGGAAAAACTTGCAATATCCATATTTCCACTTCGGGTTGAGAAATCTCCCAGCAGCAGCTCCAATGGTTGATTGAGGCTGATGGAACAATTCATCTCCTTTACCTCCTGATACATATAGGATCTTTTCCCATATAATGCGAGTATTTCTTTTTCTGCCTCTTTCCACGCATTTTCTATAGAGAAACCAGCAAGTAAAGCCGCACTGATACTCCGGAGAGTATCCACAAATTCCTTCGCAAGCTGTAATTGCATCTGCTCTTCCCCTGCTTTTTTCTGACGCTTCATGAAAAACCAGATAAAAACAGGAAAAAATACTATCCCCAGCCAGCTGGCATAAAATAAATACGCAATTGCCACTGTCAGCAGCCCCGCCAGAGCAATGCTTCTACAGACCTCCTTCCGGCTCAGATGATACACGCGATAATCCATCTTCTATCTCTCCCTTCTCCTGGGTCAGCCCTGCCATCTCCAGTTTTTTACGATTCTTTAATATGCCACAGTGTTTCCACTTCCAGCTGTCCCCGATTCCTTCCAGTTCGTAAATTGGGGAAATCTGAATCTCGCCATCTTTTACTCCGCATACCTCTGTGATTTCCAATACCCTGCGGCTTTTATCCGGCAATCTTCCCAAATGAACAATCAGGTCTATCCCGGATGCAATCTGTTGTCTGATTGCAGCAATCGGCAGTTCCATTCCCATCAGTACCATCATTTCCAGACGGGAGAGAATATCTCTGCTTGAATTTCCATGGGCGGTGGATAATCCGCCGTCATGTCCGGTGTTCAATGCCTGAAGCATATCAAATGCCTCCGCTCCACGGCACTCCCCAACAAGTATTCTGTCCGGACGCATACGCAATGCTGTGCGGATCAGATCCCGGATTGTTACCGGCTGGACGCCCTCCATATTTGCATTCCGTGTTTCTAAACGCACCAGATTTTTGATTCCCTGTATTTGAAGTTCCGCGGAATCCTCAATCGTTATAACTCTCTCATCCTCCGGGATATACTGTGATAAAGCATTTAAAAATGTCGTTTTCCCGGAGCTTGTCCCTCCCGAAATCAACAGGTTGTATTTTGCCCTTACCAGCATCTTTAAAAACTCTGCTGCATCTTCCGGAAGTGCCCCTTTTTGAATAAGGGTCTGCATATCCAGCGGTTTCTCCGGAAATTTCCGGATTGTGATTGTAGAACCATCCAGAGAAACCGGTGCCAGGACAATATTTACACGGGAGCCATCTGCAAGTCTTGTATCTACGATTGGATTCGATAAATTAACCACCCGGTTATGTCTTCCAACGATCTGCTGTATCACATCCTGCATTTTTTCTTCGCTGGCAAATGCCTGATTCCATGCATGAACCCTTCCTGCCTTTTCGTAAAAAATATGTTTCGGTCCATTTACCATGATCTCGGAAATTTCCGGATCATCCAGAAGTTCCTGCAAAGCATCCAGTTTTCTGAGTGAATTAAACACTCTTGCTTCCAGCATCAGGCGCTCCCGAATGGAAATGGGTTCCTCCTGCATCAGCCGGGATGCTTCTTCCCCAATCAGATTTTCAATTTCTTCATCCGACATCTCCCGCGAAAGATCCATGCGTTCCAATACACGTTGCCGGATACATCCTACATACTCATCCAACCGGCATCATCCTCCGGATACTGTCTCCAAATTCGTTCCATTTCCATTGCTCGACGAGCCGCTCGCAAGACACCACAGGGGATGCCACAAGCGGAAGCTGTATTTCCCGCAGATTCTCGGATAACCGTTCTTCTCCGCGTTTTTGAATTTCTGTCAAAAATTCTTTCTCTCTCCACTGTCCAAGCCCTCCTCTGCTTTTCATCAGGAAAATTTTCTGACAGCTCCCCAGCAATTCAAAAAATCCCATAAACCGTGACCCCAGATTTAAAACGATGGTTGTATAATTCATTTCCTGCGCTAAAATCTGAAACAATTTCTGATACGTCAGATTTTTCACTTCACACAGACACTCGGTATTTCCCAGAGGATACACAACATCTGTCCTGTCCAGATGACCGATGCAGGAAACCATCCTGCTCTTTGAGTATTTTCCGCTTTCTGCCATCACCAGAAGTTCTTCCATCCCGGACGAATAAAATTCCCCCATCAGCTGCGACAATCCACTGTTTTCCTGCAAATCCAGAAGCAGAACTTTTTCGTTTTCACTCAGAATGGAGGACAGCGTGACCGCAAACGGAAGCTGCATTTCATTTTCTGCCAGCGAATATACTGCAAGAACCTGTAATTTTTGCTTCACACCCCCACTGGCATTTTTTATTTCCTCCCCAATCTGTTTTAAAATCTCATCGACGATTTTATTCACTTCCTGATACTTATCCACAAACACCACCCCTTTTTCCACCTCTTTATCCACATTTTCATTTCCATCAAACAGATAAATTTGTGGAATTTCACATTCTATCCTGTTTTCCCCAGCCAAATCATCCGACAAAACAATTGCATCCAGGGTTTTCCAGTTCTCCTGAAGTGCCTCCTTCTGGGAAAACATGTGCAGCTCAAGCTGATCCCGATAATGATTCATCAGGCAGCTGGTAAAACGGTCACCATACTCCCGGTCTCCAATACAGAGTCCCAATCGAGCTCTCCTCATAGCTCCTCCTTTCTTTTCAAAACAGTGACAGCCATACTGTCCGATGCGCATATAACATTCCCAGTAAAACCGCAACAGAAAAATGCATCAGATTCTGCTCCTGAACCCAGCCATTTCGATAAGAGGAGAATTTCCCCGAAAACAGTTCCCTTAAAAAAACCTGTGCTTTAAAAAGGCTGATTCCAAGATTACGCATATACAACATCTTGAGCACGGCTATTACTGCTCCTGCCACAAATGCTGCCAGCACACAGTCTGTCAATGTTTTTAAATTTGTAAATCCACCGATAACGGAAAAAAGTTTGATATCTCCGGCGCCCAACACACCTATGAGATAAAAAAGATATAACATGATAACCGGAATAGAAATATTCAAAAGAACTTGAATGATTCGCGGCATTCCACCCAAAACTATACCGAATGCCATCGATAAAAATAAACCCATGATAATCAGCCGGTTACTAATCCTCATGCTGGTAATATCCTGAACGACTGCCACAATTAGGATTGCATACAGTGTCAGAACCGATGCCCCCTGCATCGAAATCAATTTGCATCACCCCTTTGTTGTGAATCGAATTATAACAATGCCAATTTTATTTGTCAAGCAGTTTTTTACAAATTTTTTGTATAACTTTTCCATTTTTGCTTATACTTGTAAAAGAGAGACTTCAGAAAGCAGGTGATCCAATGAAATTGTTTAAGACAACCCCTCAGCCCCCTGATGGCTATGCAATACTTCTCGATAATCTGAAACAGACAACCGCAGAACTGCAAAATACCTATGCCAATCTTGAAAATGTCGTTGATCCGGATTTGATCGACTATTACATTTATCAGGCAAAAGCCGTACAGATGCGCTATAAATTTCTTCTGGGATGTGTAAAAAAAATAGAGGGAAACTATTCGCTTCCCTCCTGACCGTTCACATTTTACGGAAATTTTATACAAAAAAGCCCCGGTGACTGTCCACATCCATATAATCTTCGTTTACGGCACCGCGCGCATAAGTCATCCCTGCATATACCTGCTGGGTATTTTTCATAAGGGGTGCACTCTTGTCCTGTTTCGCCACCTCTACAAAAGAAGTATACAACCGGTGCATGATATGTTCCGCTTCCTGCACTCCATCCAGCCGATTCTCGTACATCGCCCGTGAAAGCTCATTTTTACAGAACATATAGAGTTTATACAGGTTGTGCGAGATCGGATACGAAAAATTGAGACTTCCGATCAGTTCATCCAGAACACTCTGTGCATTCCGGATCGCATCCTTCTGTCCATCATGATCTCCCTTGCAGTGTGCCTGCCGAATATCATCCACATAGGCAAAAAAGATATCGTAAATGATGACGATCATCTCACCGGAATTACACTGGCTCAGTCGTCTCGTAAAATCTTTTTTCAGCTCATTATCCATATGCTACTCCTATTTCTGCAGCAAAGACAGTACCTGCTGTGGAATATCATTTGCCTGTGATAACACCGAAACAGCAGCCTGTTCCAGAATATTCTGCTGTGTATATTCTGTCATTTCAGATGCCATATCGGTATCCATAAGCCCTGAATACGCGGTTGTCATATCTTCCTGTGTCTCTGCCAGACTCGAACTTGCGTACTCCAGACGATTTGTGTATGCACCGATTCCGGAGCGGACAGCACTTAATTTTGCAATTGCTGCATCCATCGTGCTGATGGCTTTGTCTGCACCTCCGTTGACCGCCACATTCACCGTATCCAGATACAGACTCTCCGAAGAAACTTCTGGAATATGTACATCCATATTCTGATACTGGTTCGCACCGATCTGAATTGTCATTGCACCGACATCCGTCACGTCAAATACAAGCGTCGCTCCTGTTGCCTGTATATCATCACTCAGCAGAAAATCCATGGAAAATCCACCCTTATCCGTGATTTTCACACGATTTCCCTCGACATTTGTAATTACTGTACTTCCAAACCCATCTTTCAGTTCTATCTCTGCATCGGTTCCGCTTGCCACAAGTTTGTAACTTTTGTCATCTGTATTTTGAACAACTCCCTGCGCATTTGACAGACCTGTTTTTTTTGCCATCTCTTCTGACATACCAATGGTCAGTGTTTCTTTTGATCCCCTGTTATCCGCAGTAATCTTATAAACCCCTGCCGTATTTGGATCTTTTTCAAACTTGCACCCGATCTCATCTGCCACAGATATCATCTGGTTATATACGTCATCGGCACTCATTCCCTTTTTATACTCGATCCCCACTCCGTTGACAGAAATTGTGCCTCCTTCGAAATCTGGATCATTGATCAGACCGGACAGATCCAGCTGATACTCTGCCTGCTTTGCCGGAGTCTTCACTTCCACCGTATAATTGCCCGGAAGAACTTCCTCGGAAAAGTCAATTCTTGTTGCGCTCCGTGCAAATTTTGTTCCATCTGCTGTTTGTGTTCCACTCACATATACACGTGTATTAGTCGAACCATCAAGCAACGTCTTCTTGTTGTACTCTGTATCTGTGGAAATCCGGTCAACTTCCTGTGTCAGCTGATCAATCTCGTCCTGAATACTCTGACGGTCCGAATAAGAGTTTGTTCCATTTGCCGCCTGAACACTCAGTTCACGGATACGCTGCAGCATATTGCTGACTTCGTTTAATGCCCCGTCTGCAATTCTGAGTACGGACTGCCCATCATCAGAATTCGCTTCTGCCTGATCCAGACCATCAATCTGTGCTTTCATCTTGCTGGAGATTGCCATTCCCGCCGGATTATCCCCTGCCTTGTTGATCTTATATCCACTGGAAAGACGGCCCATGGAAATACTCAGTTTATTTTCTGTCCGGAGCAGCTGCCGGTTGGCAACAACAGCAGACATGTTGCGATTAATCTTCATACTTATTCCTTCCCGTATACGCTACGTTTGAGCATCCCTGCCCTCTGATTTGACGCTCCCTGTCATTTCATCTGACATATATATCGTCCGAAAATGCCAATTCTTTAATAAAAAAAGTATAATTTGCAATTAACGGGAAATCGTATTATAATAGCAACATTAAACGATATTTGCAAAGGAGGATTTATCCCATGGCTAAAGTAACCAAGGATACTATGATCGGAGAACTTCTTCAGATTGATGAGAACGTAGCACCTATGCTTTTAAACATTGGTATGCATTGTCTTGGCTGCCCATCATCCCAGATGGAGACTATTGCTGAGGCAGCTATGGTTCATGGAATCGACCCGGATGATCTGGTAAATGATATCAACGATTTCATCGAGCATGATGCAACCGCATAGATTTCACGTATCAAAAAGGAGTGCTGAATCTCAGCACTCCTTTTTGATTTAAATTTTCTAAAGAGATGCAAACACCTGCAGTGCCTGCGGTCCCGTAATTTTATTTCCATGCTCCGCGAAATATGCTCCAACTGCAGGATTATAATTTTTCTGCTGTGCATATTCGCAAATAATATTGCAGACTTTATTAAACTCTTCCGGTGTATGGTCATCTTTGTGGATCACCAGATAAAACCGGTTTTTCTTCTCGTTCTTAAACAGGTCATTTCGTCCATTGTAATAATTTACAAGTACATGTGCGAGACGCTCCACCTGATCTATCGTCGTAAATTCAAACATTTTCGTCAGATCTGCCGGTACTTCCGGTACTTCTTCCGGTGCCTCTGTCTGCTGTGCATTTTCACTCTCCGGAGAGGCTTTTGCTTCACGTATTTTCTGGAAAAGTTCCAAAATATCATCTGCGCCTTTGCGTTCCACATTTCCGGCTGCCCCCATATTCGAAAACAGTTCCTCCTCATCACCGCCTTCCGTAAACTGTGAAAAACGGGTGTCGAGTTCTTCCGGGTATTCAACCTTTGTAATCAGCAAAACCAGGGATTCGGAAGACAATGGAATTGCCTCTACCATAAGTGGATTGTCACTCACATCAAATCCAAACTCATAATTTGCCTGCTGTATCATATCATGGAAAAGTCCTTTTGCTTTCTCAGAACCATATGCCAGTTCCCGCAGATTAATCTGACGATCTGCAAGATCCTGTTTTGTTAATGTGCATCGAATCTGATTTTCATTTACTTTTTCAATTTTCATCTCTATCACATCCTTCTCTGGAAATCGCTTTCCGTAAATGGTACACTTATTATAATCAAATGCCCTCCCGTTGTAAAGTTACCACGGATTAAAAAATTATAAAAAAAATACTTGCATTGCAAAATAAAGTGTGTTATAAGTTTATGCATGAGATGCGTCTCTGACCCAAAGGAGCGTATGAATAACAAAAATTTAATATTGTCTGACCGATACGAGCTGATTCGTCCCCTTGGCCAGGGAGAATGCGGAAGTGTCTTTCTTGTCAGACAGCAATCTTTAGAGCAGTACCGTGCAATGAAGCGATTCCCCAAAAATACTTCGGCACAGCCGCTCTTCGCAATATCCGAAGCACAGATTCTAAAGTCTGTTCAGCATCCCGGAATTCCCACAATTTATGATTTTGAAGAAGATGAATCATTCTACTATCTTGTGGAAGAATATATTCAGGGTGACTCTTTAGAAGAATTTTTGCTTCATCAACAGTCAATATCCCAGAACCAGTTTTTATATTTTTGTGAGCAGCTTTGTGACATTTTTGCATATCTGCATACATTACGGCCTTCTCCGATTCTTTATCAGGATCTTAAGCCGGAACATATTATAGTATGTGGAACACAGCTTAAATTGATTGACTTTAGTGTCGCATCTTTTGCTGCCATTTCTGGAAAAGACTTCAACCATTTCGGAAACGTGGATTTTTCTGCTCCGGAACTTATCTCAGGAAAACCGGTAACCCTGAGATCCGATATCTACAGCATTGGAAAAATCATGGAATATATGATGCCATATCTGGATGCAGCCACCAACCGATCTATTTATCCCAAAATTCAAAAAGCAATTTCAGCAGATCCCGACCTGCGCTATGAATCACCGCAGGCTCTGTACTCTGCATTAAAAGAAGTAATTGAAACTACGGGAAGAACGCATCTCAGGCAGACAATTGCAGTCGTTGGAAATCACAGCGGCTGTGGTGCAACACACATAGCAATCGCGCTGGTGACAACACTTAACTACCTTGGCATTTCGGCGGTTTATCAGGAAAAAAACTGGTCAAACGATCTGCGCAAGACGGTTGCCCAGTTGAAACATGTGTGGGAAAAAAACGGTTGTTTCTTTTATCGCAATTTTACAGGATTTCCAAAATATGACAGTGGCATCGAAATCCCAGAGCCTGTCGCACAAATCATGGTAAATGATTACGGATGTGATTTTTCTTTCTCCTGCCTTGCAACGGCGGATCATATTATCTATGTGTGTGGAGGAGCATTGTGGCATCGGGACGATGCAAAGTCCAAAGACTTTCTTTTACAAAATTTTGGTAACCGCCTGCATGTTGTTGCGAATCTGTGCGACCACAATTCTGCCATTTATTTTGCCAGAACATTTTCACAGCCGGTCTATTCTTATCCGTTTAATACGGACATCTTTCGTGCAGACAAAGAAAAGCTGGATTTTGTTCACTGGCTGCAACAACCTGAGAAAGGACGGAATCGCCTATTTTTACGTTTCATAAACCATTTATTCCGGCTCCTGCAACCATAGGAGTCTGCGGTACAACAGTAAATTCCGGTGTAACACACTTTAGTATTTCGCTTTGCAACTTTTTACACAGCAGATTTCTGGCCCGCACCGCATACCTGGAAGTCAATTCCAGTCATGAAATCGCTGCGCTTTCTTCGAAAAAGGACCCAACCATTCCTTTTCGCTGCAATGGTGTCAGCTACTATCCGGAGATTACACTCCGGCAGCTGCGGGAACAGTTACATCTGCAACACAAGTATAAAATTCTGGATTTCGGGGTTCTGACTCCATACTCATTTCCGGAATTTGTCCGCTGTGATTACTGTATTGTACTGACAAATGTGAGTATTTGGAAGGATCGGCAGCTCTTACAATTTATTGAGGAACTGAAAAAAACAAATTTAGGAAAGGATTATAAAACAAATGTCCGTTTTATGAGTATGGGAAACCTCAAAAAAGACCGAAAAAGAGTCGAAACGTCCTATGGAATCCGTGTGATTCCGGTTCCCTTTCTCGAAAACCCGTTTCAAGTGTCCTCTCATGATTTTGGATTCTTTGAACAAATATGGAAAGGAAAACAGTTATCACATTAAATTTATCTACTGACAATCAGCTGGTCATTGAATTCAGACCAGAAGTATATGAAAGTCTGATCGTTACTTTTTAAAACGATCCATTAAAAAAAATAAAATAACAAATGGGCTATTATTATGGGTGTGAAATGAGTCTCAATGCAACTCCGTCACGCACAAAATAAACTGAAAAAAGACAAATGGGAGGGCAGATCCACAGACACAACTGCCCTCCCGAAAAAATTCAAACAACTTCTATTTCTTAATTTTATCTGATTCCATTTGAATCTGTACAGGCACAATGCTATAATCGGAATAAATATATAATTTGCCAACAGACAAAGGAAGGACGGCTCATGAAGAAAAAATCTCATTCCATTTTCGCTGTGCTTGCACTGGCACTTGTCATTGCTGCAGCGATCGTAGTCTTCGCCCTGATCCGCAAATACACACCGAGTAAGGAACACGAAGATTTAACCACTTATTATCATCTGACAAATTCCGATGAGGTTGCCATTGTCTTAAATAATGAAGTAACCTCTTCCAAAGCCAGGGTCATTGACGGTCATATTTATATTGATTATGATTTTGTCCATGACAATTTAAATTCACGTTTTTACTGGGACAATAACGAGAATATCCTTCTCTATGCAACAACACAAAATCTGATCTCGGCACAGGCCGAGCAGACCAGTTATATGGTTACAAAATCTTCTGCAGATTACGGTCGTAAAATTGTTACCATAAACTCTGATACTGCATATATTGATCTGGATTTTGTGAAAGAATATTCTGATTTTAAATACAAACATGTAAAAGATCCTCACCGGATCATTATTACCAGTCAATGGGGAAAATACCAGACTGCCACTGCCAAAAGAAATGCTTCCCTGCGCGTAAGAGGCGGCATCAAAAGCCCAATTCTGAAAGAAGTTTCTTCCAAAGAGGAAGTCACAGTGATCGAACAGGGCGACAACTGGGACAAAGTAATGACAGACGACGGTATTATCGGATACATGCAGAAACGTATGCTTTCCTCCGTCAAAGAAAAAACAAGAAAAAGCGATTTCACTCCGGATACCTTTGCACATATAAAGAAAGATTACAATATCTGTATGGCCTGGCATCAGGTCACAAACCAGTCTGCAAATAACGCGGTTTCCTCTGTCCTTGCCAATACCAGAGGAATCAATGTACTCTCTCCTACCTGGTTTTATCTGAATGACAACAATGGAAACATTGCCAACCTGGCAAGCCTGAATTATGTAAATTACTGTCATAACCAGGGGATTGAAGTCTGGGCGCTTGTCAGCAATCTGGAAAATAAAAATGTCGATACAACAGAAGTCCTGACCCATACCTCTAAGAGACAGAATCTGGTAAACCAGATTGTTTCCATGGCGATTCAATACAATCTGGATGGAATCAACGTAGACTTTGAAAGTATGAATGGGGAGAAAGTCGGGGATGCATTTATTGAATTCATCCGGGAGCTTTCCATTAAGTGCAAAAACAACGGGGTTGTTCTTTCTGTAGACAATTACGTTCCGATGTCACATACTTCCTTTTATAACCGAAAAGAACAGGCAAATTTTGCAGATTATGTTGTAATTATGGGATACGATGAGCATTATGCCGGAAGCCCCGAAGCCGGGTCTGTTGCCTCTTTAAGCTGGGTAACCCAGGGTGTAAGCGATACTTTAAAAGAAGTTCCTGCCGATCAGGTAATTCTTGGAATGCCGTTTTATACGCGTGTATGGGAAATCCCATCCGAGAGCAGTTCCGATGACACAGCAGCCGGTGCCAAAATTCCCTCAAAAATTTATGGCATGAAAGCTGCAAACGATTTTCTCGCCACACATGGTGCAACAAAAACATGGCAGGATGACTGTGGACAGAACTATTCGGAATTTACAGATAATGACACCACCTATAAGGTATGGCTGGAAGACTCCGCCTCCGCAGAATGCCGGTTGAAACTGGTTGAAGAAAAGAAGCTTGCCGGTGCATCCTTCTGGAAACTCGGATTTGAAACGAGTGATATCTGGGATACCGTTACCAGGTATATCCACTGACTTACCTGCATATATATAGGAATAAATAATTCCATAAAGCAGGTTCTATGAAAAAGAAATTTGAAATTCTTATGGTTGCCTGTCTGTTTATAAGTGCTTTCTTACTTGCGCGTGCATCAGCTGCACTGACATCTTCCAGACATGCGGCTTCCTCCAAAACCTGTATCGTTCTTGATGCCGGACATGGAGGAAGCGATCCTGGAAAAGTTGGCTGTAACGATGCTCTGGAAAAAGACATCAACCTGTCTATTGTGCTAAAACTCAAAACCCTGTTTGAAAACAAAGGATATAAGGTTGTACTCACGCGAAGTGATGATACCGTTCCTGCAGATGAAAACTCGCGCAGTGTAAAAGTAGAAGATCTGCGAAACCGCGTAAAACTGATCACAGATACCAATCCGGTTATGACCATCAGCATCCATCAGAACAGTTTTCCGGATGCCTCAGTCTCCGGTCCACAGGTGTTTTACTTCGAACAGTCTGCGGAAAGTTCTGCAATTGCCTCAGTCATGCAGGATACCCTAAACAACAGCCTTAATCCTCCAAAGCCAAGGGTTTGTAAATCCAACAACGACTACTACATATTAAAAAAAACACCCACACCGATCATAATTGTCGAATGTGGGTTTCTGAGCAATGAAACGGAAGCAGCTCTGCTGGTCACAGATGCCTATCAGGAAAAACTGGTCCGCGCCGTTTACCTCGGTGCCATAACCTATCTGGAAAGCGGAAAAGACGTACCGGATACTGCCACCTAATCCGGTTCTTTGCGAAACGATGTACTAGTTACACTTGATCTCAAACTCCTTATCCTGTGCAAACTGTGCACTGTTGTAAAGAATCAGTATATCGGTAGGTGAAAACATTTCCAAAAGCCGGTCTCCGCTTACATTCAGCTGGCGAAGATCCACAACGACAAGTTTTTCATAATCTTCTGCCAGAAAAGGAAGGATACTGTTCGCAAAAGAATCCTTGATCAAAAGCAGCGTTTTTCCGTTCTTTATTCCCCCGGTAATCTCAAGCACTGCCTGATTCCCACCGGTAAAAACGCTGTACTGATCTGCTGTTTTCAGAAAAGAAAAATCGTACAGTGTCTTTGTCTTTTTTTCTCCCATATTATAAACAACACGCAGTTTATCCGCCGGCTCATAAATCTCAATTTTGTCTGCCTGTCTGGCATAATTTATTTTTGCATAGGTTGTTCCATAGAAATCTTTACTGATGCAACGGAACTTCTTTTTCCCCTGTGCCCTCTGAAGATCTCCACCAACCGCCTTTGTGTATTGTTCATAAGCATACCATGCTCCCAGCGTCGTCCAGTGATGGTCTGTCCGGTAATAGATTTCTTCCTCTTTATGTGCATCCAGTACGGGCTCCACGGAAATCAGTACATCCTCTTTTTCCAATTTCTGCTGCAATGCATCATAAAACTTCTGCTCCTTATAATGAGGGGCAAATGCCGGAAGTTTTTCCCGGAGTACCCACGACTTTGTCGGCACCATCATCACATGGACATCCGCGTTCTGTTTTGCTTTTCCGACAAACTTCTCCAGAGCCTGCAAATTTTTGGAAATCTGCTGCGGATCAAACTCTTTTTTTGTATAGTGTTCCAAAAGGTAATGGTTCTTTCCGATGTAAACATTATGAATTTCATTTTTGCCCATAAACAATTCCATGTCTGTCTGGAACGAAACCCAATGATCCCTTCCGGGAAACTGATCCCGCAGATACGATTCATATTTTTTCTGGAATCTTCCATCCAGAACTTTCGTTATACTTATTTCCGGGCGTGTCTGAAGTTCTCTTTTTTCAACCGGAGAATAGATTCTCTGATGCGACAGTGCTTCTTTTCCTGCCAGGCCGAGGAGAAGCACCATAAAAATCACCCCCGGCAACCGTTTGAATATCCGTATCATAATTTTCTCTATTTGTACAGTTTATTGATGGCTTTTACGGCCTTTTCATTCTGCTTTTTATATGCAGCAATCACTTTGTCCTCGGACTGTTCCTCCTGCTTGTTGCTGATTGTTCCAAGCATGATAAAGCATACATAGTTTCCTTTTACATAAACTTTGGAAGCCTGAATCTTTAACTGGTTCATCGGGTACTGACAGGTATCCTGTATCAGTTCCTCCCTGTATTTTTTTAATGCCGACCGGATTTTCTTTTTGGAAGCTGCATTCTTTGCTTTTACAATAACCAGTGTGTCTGCATTTGCACTGATCATCGGCACCTCCGCAATTGCAGCACTGTACCATTTGGAAGAAATTCCGTAGCGTTCCTTCAATTCTTTCTTTGATACTTTTTCACTTGGGATATAATCATCCCCATACGCTTTCTTTACAGCATTGTATACTTTTTGTATGGATGGGGTTTTCTTCCCTTTCTGCGTGGATGCTTCTACCGTCACCGGTGCTTCCCATGCATTTTCCGGTGCATATATTCCTGTCACACAGGCAAGCACCAGTATCATTGCCACAATTTTCTTTTTCATTCGCCATTCTCCTTCCAGATCCTGTATATTTTCATTCTTATCGTGAAACCACCTGTAATCTGGTTTCCGCACTATCCTACTACAGATCTTTTGTTTTTGTCAAAAGGGATTTTATGGAATTAATAAAAACTTCCGCTGTATGATACAACCGCGTTGTCTGTACCTGATTGGAACGGTCTTCCTCCAGTTCTCCCTGCTCTTTCATTTCACTTTCCCTCCGGATTCCGGACATCTCAAACTGCGACAAAGAAAGATCCGGTGTATATGCAACATGGATATCTGCCGGTTCCTGCATGGCATCCTGCAGTTCCTGCAGGTGTTCTTCGATCTGTTTTGCGGTCTCTTCGCTGCCTGTCACAATTGTCCCAGAAATACGGTCTGATTTTACCTGAAAAGATGCCGTAATCTTTCCTGCCTTTTCTCCATCCAGAAAAATATCCACAAGACCCTTTTTCTTTTTTCCTCTTACGATTTTTAAAGAAACGCCGGTGACAGAATCTCCTGTCTGCATCGGAATCACATAACATTCTTCCTGCGATTGTTTCGCACCAATCTGAAACTGTGCGGTCATCTGGCGCATTTCCCGGATATCAATCGTGCGGACATCCGGATCTTCTACGATCATCGTATCCATCACATGCTCTGCCACATCCGCAAGCGTCTCCATGGCATCTGCAAGATCCGAAGGATTCTCAAGGGCTTTTGAAAACTGTTCAAGTACCTGCTCTTTCATCTCTGCAATCTCTGTCATAGAATCTTTGGAAACATGATCTTGCTGAAACAACCGCTCCATCATCCGGTTTGGTTTGCGCAGCATTTCCGATGCTGCCATGACATTTATCATACTGTTTGGAATATCATACCGCTCCAGATAGGTATATACGTCTTCCGGTGTTTCTGCAAGCTGCTGATACTGCGCAAGCTGCTGATACTGCGCAAGCTGTTCCTGCCGATAGCTTTTTTCCGCTTCCTGTTCCCCAACGGATTCATCCATCTGCCGGAGTGCCTCTGCCAGTTGTTCCGGAGACATATTCTGCCACTTTTCTTCTCCCAGACGGGAAAGTTTTTCCGGTGAAATATGTTCCATCACATCGCGCAGACAATTCTGCTGGAACGCAGCCGAGATCTGCTCGTCAATTTTCGGACCTTCTGCTGTGCTGTCAACTCCGTCAAAATCATCGTCCACCTGATAATCCAGACCACTCTTTTTTTCTGAACGCACAGCACGCAAAAGGTTTCGCATCGTCACGTCCGATCCCTGATTCATCAGAAATCCAAGTGCTGCCCCATCTCCTTTTTCCACCTGTGCGATCAGACGGTAAATGCCGATATAACTGCTGCGCTCTTCCTCAGAAATCTCATGATTCTGCTCCAGTTTCCACAGATATTTGCTAAACCGTTCCTGCTCCTGTGTTCCATTCTCCTGCTGAATCTCCTGTGCCACCTGATTCAGCTGCTCCATAGTCATATCCAGTGGATTTTCCCCACGGCGGATCATTTCCAGCGTTACTACCGGTTTCATATTAGAAAACGCACGCTGCATCTGCTCATCCAGTGCTTTTACTTCCATAATATTTTCCGGTGTAATTTCGGTATTGTTATAAGCCAGTATCCGCACTGCACGGCGGTTTGTTTCACTTGTATCCAGCTGCAGATCCTGTAAAATGTCGTCCACATTGGAAAATGCTTTTGTTATGGAATCCCCCATGTCACTGCGCGGAGCAGTCATCAGTGTTTCATAACTTTCATTTGCCTGTGCAAATGCGCGCTGCATCTGCGCTCCGGCATCATGAATCTCCTGAACGGAATCATCCGCATCCACCTGCCCGATTACATATGCCGGCTGCTGTTTCAGTTCGGCAAACACATCCATGGTTTCTGCCATAAGATCCACATTTTTTTCACTTGGCTCAACTCCGGCACCGGCAAGCAGGTCTTTATAGTATTCTCTCTCCTGGGATTTTAAATCCTCGACCAGATCCGCCAGCGGTGTCAGATCCATCTCTACGCCTGCTTTTTCCATCGCCACGGATGCCTCACTGGTCATTACCAGACGTGCTTCCTCCATCTGTCTGCGTGCAGTAATCATGGAAGCATCTGCCGGACGTTTTCCTGCCGCAATTGCCTTCGCCATGGAATCCACGATCTGGTTCCAGTCTATATGATCAGTCTGCAGATCGTCCGATAATCCCTGCAGATCTGTCAGATACTGCAGATTTTCCGGTGTAAGGGGAATCTGGTTTGCCACCAGCCACTTGCTGTTGTCCACCGCATGTTCGTCATCGGAAAGACCTGCTTCTGCAATAATCTCACGAATCTGCGGCATCAGGGACCCAAAATCAATTCCGCTCTGCTCCGGCTCCACAATATTTTCTGCGCTGCTGCTGTAATTGGACAGATACAGATTGCGGATGGTCGGCTCCATATCATTTTTCAGAAGATAACTCATCGCCTGTTTCGTGATCTCCGGAATCGAGGCAGCCTGTGCCAGTGCCTCCGCACTGTCCTGCACATTTTCCTCCGTCGCCGGCAGGTCGTTTGCCGCAAGAGAGTCCATGATCTGCTGCGTCACAACCGGACTTCCGGTGATCTCCTCTAACTGTTCCTTTGTGAGTGTTCCACCCATGGAAGACACATCCACTCCGGCTTTTGCCAGTGCCGCTTTAATCTTGTCTGTCACGGTAATAATGGTATGGCTGTCTGCATCGGAAATGGAAAATCCGTCCTCTTCCATCTTCTTTAAATCTTCTGTGGAAGTGGTATTTGCCACTACAGCGATTTCGTTGCTGCGCGCCTGTCCCGAAGAAATCTCCTGCTCTGTAATTTTTTCCGCTACTGTCTTTTCTTCCTGCCCCTGCTTTGCCGGGTTGGAATACGTTGCCATATCGATATTTCCAGCCTCGGACACCGCAGTTTTCTGCTGCACATAGGCTTCCTGTCCGCCAAAAGCTACAACCGCTCCGGCATCCGGCATATTTGCCTGATAAGCCGCAATTGCCCTGTTACTGTTATCGCGTTTTGCATTCCGCGTTACATCTTCCCATATATTTTTCTGCTCAACCTGCATGTATTGCCTCCGTACCATTACATTTTACGCTATAACATGTATCGGCAGGTTATCCCGAAACCTAAAGTAAAATTACATTAAATAACACTTCTGTCATCTTATGTACTTGCAGTAATATAACTAGCGGCTCCAAACATTATATTATTAAATTTTATTTCTGTGCAAAATCAAGCAGTTCTTTTCTTACATCTGCCAGATATTTTCGTCCTGCCACAATCTGCGTTCCATCCGCCATGTAAATCAGACTTCCAACTATAGAATCCACGTACATGATATTTATAATATATGATTTATGACAACGGACAAATTGCGGAGGCAATCGTTTCTCCATCTCCCCAAGGGAAACTCTCTCCGCATATGCCATATTTTTCATTTGAATTACCGCATCATGTTTTTCCTTCCGAATCAAAATCATATCATAATATCGAATTTTAACAATATCATTTTCTTTATGGAAGTAATAAAAATCACCTGCATGGATTGTAAGATATTTGTCCATGCATACCGATAAGTTTTCCTGTGTGATTGGTTTTAACAGATAATGAAGTGCCCTCACATCATAACCACGAAAGACATACTCCCGAAAAGCTGTAAGAAAAATAATCTCTCCGGAATATCCCAGTTCCCTCAATCTTCCACAAAATGTAAGTCCTGTTTCGTTTTCTTCTAATTCAATGTCTGAAAACAAAATATCAAAACCATCCTGTTCAAAAGACTTTAGCATTTCATTTCCGGTCTGATACCAGAATAATTCGATTCGGTTTCCGCTACCCTCACTCCAAATTTTCAGAGCCGACTCCAATATGCGGTAATCGTTTTCTTTATCTTCCAAAACTGCAATTTTCAAATTCATGTCTGCTGCTCTCCCTGATGCAACGGAATCAAAATATTTACGGAGAACATTTCTTTTTCCGGCAATATTTCCATGATTCCGAAATGTCTCTCTACAATTTCCCGTATTCGCTTCAATCCAATTCCATGTTCCATTCCATTTTGATTGCCTTTCCCTGCTTTTGTGCTCAATAATTCATTCTCAGAATCAGATCTGTAACCCCCATCCGATGTATTGACAATTTTTATTGACAGCATATTATGAAATGGCTTCATATACAACCATATTCTCTTACTTTCTGCCCGCATGCATCCCTCAATTGCATTATCGTAGAGATTCCCCAGCAAGGAACAAATCTCTACATCCCTTAATGGAATCTCTTCGGGTAAATATATGATATTTTCTGTAAGAATCCCAACATTTTCCGCCATGCTTTGCTTATTGCTGACGATACAGTCAACCGTTGTATTTCCACTGGAAAGCGTATAATGCACCTTATTCAGGTCTGCTGTGATCTGCCGCATATAGTCAACGGCCTGTCCGGTATGGTTCCCTACCAAAAGCGTCTGCAACACATCCAGATGATTTTTTACATCATGCTTCATTATACGCAGCTCTTTGACCGAAGCAAGAATCTGCTCGTACTGCTGTGATTCCATATGTGACAGCAGATTCTCTTCCAGCAGTTTATTATTTTTTTCTCTTTCCACACCCAGATTATAAATAAATAACAGCATAATCATAAACAGGAATAACACAAAGACAAAAATTGTTACAAGCATGAAAAAATCGTTTCCCCGGGATTGCTGTAATGCTCTTACTACAGCAATCATGTCTATTTGCTCGATTGCCACACACAACAACGCAATTCCTATAAAAATCAGCTTTTCCTTTGTCCGCAGGCAGATATTTTGTTTTCCAATCATTATCGTCAATCCGATCAACACACCAAGCAGGATCAGGTAAACCAATGTAAAAACCGCCCGAACCCAGCCTCCCGATAAAACCTGATTGATATTTTCGTGAAAAAGAACCACTGGAAGCATTGCAGACACTACATCTGCAAGTAACGCATAGGTCGAATACAATATAACATAAAAAAATTGTAAGAAAAGCGAGGCCTTTGTAAAAACACAGGTAATCACAAAATGCAACACAAGTGCATAAAACACTGTGACGACTGTACTCATCTGTCTCTGATTAAGTATCCATAATCCAATCGAATATATCATCCAGACCAGACTTTCCGTTCCTCTAATGCCTGTATATTTTCGTAACTCCAATTTTCTATTCATAAGCAGGAAAAACAAAAATGACTCTATTCCTACAACCCAAAATTCCCATACCTTCCAGAACAACCTTTTCCTCTCCACCTTTCCTGCTTTTCATGATTATGAAATATCACAAATATTCTTTTAAAATTTATGGATGCATTTAAATTATAACATACATAAATGATAAGTTCTGTTTAATGTTTGTACTATTTATGTCGTTTAAAGCCAAATCTATGTCTTTCACGCCAAAGGTCTTGTTTTTTTAGAATGTTATGTTATTTTTGAATTAAATATATTTCCGGAAAATATTATATAGTTTACCAGCATACTTTTAAGGAGGAAACACATATGAAAAATAAAAAAGACATTATGATGAAAGTGGTAAGAAATTCAATCACAAAAATTGCTGAAAAAAAAGCATATGCAAATTGTATTGGATTTATGTATGAACCTAAAAAACCAATTAAACTTATGAAAGGACTTAACCATTATGAAAAATAATATTCTAAAAATCTCTACATTATTATTTAGCTTGCTAGGATTAATAATTTTATCTTCTACCCCGGCTTTCGCATCTGACGACAATATTGATTATACACTAGAATTGAAACTTGGAAGTGCCAATGATTATACTCCTGCTTGTTATCGTCAAACAAATAGTACCTTAAATAAATGGAAAGTCAATTTTGCTACAACAGATAATGAAAATGTAAAATATGCCAATTTCTGGTTAGCCAAAGATTCTGATCTTTCTGTTGTTTCTAATATTTACCAGTTTATGTACAAATCAGGTGATCATTACTGCAAAGCTCATTCCGCAGCAAATCAAACCTATGTCAGACTTGGTGCAGAAAATGCAAATTATACCTTAAGCGAATCAGCTACTATCAAAGGTTTCTGGGATGAAGAGACCTGGTAAACAATTCCCCCGAAAGATCTAATATCTTTCGGGGGGAGAGGGAAAAGAAAAGGAGCACTTATGTTACGATTTTTAATTAAACGAAATCTCAGCACTTTATCCACCGTTATGGTTCTGCTATGGATTTTTATGCTTCCATTTCTGGAATCCTGGTGGTACATATATCAGATTATTCAGGGAAACTATGCCTATCAGCCGGATTGTGCTTTCTTTTTATGCGGAAACAGCGTTGGTATCGGACATATCTTTCAAGGTCTTTACTTATGGCTGATTCCATTGTACTGTCTGGTAATTTCCTCCAATGATTGTTTGATGGATCAGGAACGGGGTTATGATAATATCCTGATCAGCCGGATTGGAAAGAGAAAAATGCTTTACCGTCTTCTTATAAAAAATTTTATATTGCTGTCCGTATTGGTTTTTCTTTCTCTTTCTCTAAATCTACTCTGTGTTCACTTGATGTTTCGTGGAGGAAAATACAATCCATCTGAAATTTCTGCTTTAAATGTTTTTACAATGTTTTGGACTAACCATCCTTTGTTAAACAATTTTGTGCATATTCTGATCACATGTATTATCTATGGCATTATGGGTATGTTTTGTTGTGCAACATCCTTTTATTTCCGCAACCGAAAAACGGTATATTTTGTAAGTATATTTTTCTGGCTGATTGAAATTTTAAAACCCGGCTCCCTGCTTTTAATTTTCCAGCCGTTTCAAATTAATTCTACCCTTACAGAAACAGCTTCAGGACTTTTATTATTTTTCGTTCCAGCAATCCTATACATCTGTATTCTGACCAGAAGGAGTGTCTATGAATAAGAAATGTATCACAACAGTTTTTACTTTTTTGTTTTTTTATGTCACAGTGGCTCTTGTATATGCGAAATCAGGTCATATGTATCATAAAAATCTGATTACATTTTCTTCTTATCTGGTTTCCTTTTTCTCAGGTGATTTTTACTTTTTGCATGCTTATGCAATTATTATTCCTTTTGTATATCTGGTTTATCTTCCTCGGATGATGACTCCTCAAATTGGCTGCTATGTCTGCAGATACCAGACACGATACCAGTATTTCCGATACCAATACCGGACAGTGCTTTGTTTTACTTTGCTATTTGCTGCCCTTCACATACTTTCGGGAGGAATCTATCTTTTTACACAGATCGGATTTCGTTATTTGAGTTGTTCTTCTGTTCTTTGTATTTTTTTATTTCAGTGGATTGCAGATTTTTTGTATTGTATGGGAATCTTTTGCATTCAGCAAATATTAAACAACTACATTCCTACCCTGTACGCTTCAGCGACTCATCCACACTCTGCGTCAGGGTAATCTCACTATCCGGATAGTTTTT
>OHIB01000227.1_pt1 | contig 43295 bp, 59 predicted proteins | sample 1568181 | NCBI WGS metagenome assembly OHIB01 (sample SAMEA3879506, study PRJEB24766) | human gut metagenome | biome: human-associated habitat; feature: feces | place: USA | collected 1985/1987
TAGATTTATTTTGTATGAAAATACACTTGTTGAAAATGCACAGCAAACATAAAAACAGCTGTATTTTATCTGGTTCAAATACGGGATAAAATTTGCTTCACACTGTAAAAGTTTAAACACACAAATGCTGTAATGTATGTTACAATCACAAGGTATGTGTCAGCATAAATGAAAAAATAATATAGAATGTAACAGTTTGAAGTAAACATCTGACGCAAATAATACTGATATCTGTGAAAGGAAAAGTGTATGAGTAAAGATAATAACAACGGCGACAAGGAAAAGTTCGCCTCAAGACTTGGCTTCATCCTTGTGTCTGCAGGGTGTGCCATAGGTCTTGGAAATGTGTGGAAATTCCCGTATATATGTGGGCAGAACGGCGGCGCGATATTTATCGTGATATATATACTGTTTCTACTGCTCTTGGGATATCCGATATTGACATGTGAGTTTGCCATCGGGCGAGGCAGTGGAAAGAGCGTAGGATCAGCTCTTAGGGAACTGGCACCGCCGGGAGGCAACTGGCACAAGTTCAGCTGGTACGCGTACGCAGGCAATTATCTGCTCATGATGTTCTACACCATGGTAGCGGGCTGGATGGTTTATTATGTGTATGTCATGGGTTCCGGGCAGCTGCACGGAGAGGCTGTTGAGGTCATAGAGGGCAGGTTCTCAGAGATGCTTGCTTCACCAGGACTTATGGCTGTGGTGACACTTGCGGTCATAGCGTGCTGCATAGGCATATGCTCATTGGGACTTCAGAATGGAGTGGAGAGGGTGACAAAGGTTATGATGATCGCCCTTATCATCCTGATGATAGTCATGGCTGTGAATTCACTTATGCTCTCGGGAAATGAAGAGGGACTTAAGTTCTACCTTGTCCCAAGTATAGAGCGAGCAAATGCGAGAGGCTGGGGAAATGTTCTGTTCGATGCCATGACTCAGGCGTTTTTCACGCTCAGCGTTGGTATGGGTTCCATGGAAATTTTTGGAAGCTGCATAGGAAAGGAACATAAGCTTTCAGGAGAGGCGAAGAGTGTTATGTATCTTGATACATTTGTTGCATTGATGGCAGGTGTGATCATTCTTCCGGCATGTTTTGCCTATGGGATCAGTCCCGACAAGGGACCATCACTTTTGTTTATGACACTGCCAAATGTGTTCAACCATATGCCGGGGGGAAGAGTATGGGGAGTACTGTTCTTTATATTCATGTCATTTGCGGCACTTTCCACGGTTATAGCGGTGTTTGAAAATATTATTTCCATAAGCATAGATATGTTTGGCTGGAAGAGAAAGAAGTCTTTGATCATCAATCTGATTGGAATATCAGTGCTTTCCATGCCAGCAGTGTTAGGCTTCAACATATTGTCAAAGATTGCTCCGATGGGAGCCGGTTCCAACATCATGGATCTGGAGGACTTCCTTGTGTCGAACAATATACTTCCACTTGGATCACTGCTGTTTGTGTTGTTCTGCACCAGAAAGAACGGATGGGGATTTGACAATTTTGTCGCAGAGGCAGACGCAGGAATTGGCAAGCCATTCCCGCGGTATCTCAGAAAATATATGTCATATGTGCTGCCATTGATCATAGTTGTCATCTACTTCAAGGGCTACTATGATACATTTGCACCTAAGGGAACACTATTGCTGTGTATCTGGATGTGCGTTGCATTATTGTTTGTATTGTTTATTGGCTATCTGGCATTCGGGCACAGCCGCAGGGATGGCGGCGGAGATGTCAGTGGGCACCAGCCATCTGACAGATAGTTTTTTGAATCTATATTGGATTTTTGACAAGATTTTGGTTGGCAAGTTTTGATAAGATTTTTACGGATTTTTATGGCCATAGACTTGATTTTATGTCAACCAAATGTTATTATATAAGTACCAACAGTAAGTCCTTCGATAGTGCGTTTATCTATGTAAGTGTTCTGTGTGAGCATCGCTCGAAGGCTATTGGTATTAAAAAAAGGATTGAAACCGCGATATTGATCGTAAGGTTCAATCCTTTTTTAGTTTCTGCGAAAGGGGGGACAGGCACCTCCGTCCCCAAAAAAATTAAGGCATCTCATATATTCCTTTTAGGATTCCCAGTTCCTTCATGAGTCCCAACTCATCGACATAATGTCCGGTCTGTAAATGAGAATAGAACAGATTGGAGAATACATCGGCTATCTGGATAAACTTGTTGCAGGATGAATCAAAGTAACTCACTGAGAAATCTCCGGCGACCTGTCCGGAGAGAGAGAGCTCTGTGTTTAGATAATTCTCTAGGAATGATTTGTTCTCTACCCGCTCATTCCTTTCGTCGAGCTGAAGAAAACAGCTTTCGTCCGGGAGGTATCCGCTTTGGATAAAGTATAGCAGTGCGGATTTGATGGAGTAGTTAAACGTTCTGGATATGTTGTCAAAGAAACGGCTTGGCAGGTTCTCATTCTTCATCATGATATAGTACACGTCAAAGTGATGTTTCCTAGAAAAGTAATCCACAAATATGTGCTTCATATCCCTGTCAAACTGCGCACCCTTGAGTTCACGGAATTTGCCGTCACGGAACATCCTGCCACCGTGTTTGACTATCTTTCCAGTCATATCGTCAACCTTATCACTGTCCAGATCAAGAAGCATCTCGTAATTTGAAGAGATAAATCTCTTATATGCTCTTTCAAGGGCAATGGGATCAAGAACATGTATCATAGACACAACAAAATACAGGTCGCTTGTATGATACCTGTTGATTGATCCTGATTCGTCTATGTATATATTCATGACCGCCACTGTCCCTTCTTATCTTATGTAATGTTGAAAAAATAGAAATATACCAGATATAAAAACTATATCCACATGCGGATCAGTCCACTGATACAAGCTCGATCTTAAAGTTCAGCTCTTTGCCAGCCATCTCATGATTGGCGTCAAATGTGATGGATTCATCATCTTTTTCGATAACTTTCACAAGAAACTGCTGTCCCATGGAATTGGCAAGGTATACCTGATTGCCGACCTCAAGATTCTCAGCGCCAGGCATATCTGCAAGAGGAGCCTTGATGATGGCTTCTGGATCAGGCATTCCGTATGCATCTTCTGGGCGGAGATGAACATCGATTATGTCGCCGACATTCATACCCTCAACAGCCTGGTCAAATCCAGGTATCATCTGACCTGCGCCGCATACGAACTCGATTGGCTCGCCTCTGTCATATGATGAATCAAACTTGGTTCCGTCGTTAAATGTTCCTGTGTAATGAACCTTACAGGTTCTTCCTGTGTTACTCATAAATATTTGTCCTCCAATTGTGGTAGTAGAGCAGACGCATAAGCCCCTGCATGTATCATAAACGACAGCCTATGATATGTAATAATTAATTGTAACATGAAATGATAGGAATGGGTATAGGCAAAATACTTTCCGTTTAAGGTGTGCCAACCTCGATCAGGTTTCCGTCCGGATCATAGAATCTGATAACGCGCTGTCCCCATGAGTGAGTCATCAATCTGTTTACATAATGTATATCATAAGGACTCTTGTCCAGTTTCAGAGCAAATGCCTCGATGTCGGGTTCTTCAAAATAGAGTTCACATGCATTATTGTGAGATATTACAGGAGCATCAATAAAATCGGTCCAGATGGAGTAGTCCTGAAGCACCAGACCACCAGTTAATATAACATTTCCTTCGTTGTCCAATATTACATCCAGCCCAAAGATATCTTTGTAGAATTTCTTTGATCGTTCAATATCTTTAACCACGATCAGTACATTTTTTAAAATCATAATAGTTCACTCCCTTTTTTGTAGTAAGATGTTTATAATAGGAATTGTGCATCTGATAGGAATAAAATATCAGATCGTATGTGAGTTGATGGAAACATATGAAAATTATACACTATTATTTATTTAAATTCAGCAAAAACAGAAACTGTGACATGTGTGGTAGTTAGAAATAGGCTGGATTAGTTTGAGATAGGCAGATTATTACACAGAGAAATAGGAAAATACAACCGGAGGGAAAAAATATGTTGAAATTGGGATGTCATGTAGGCATGTCAGGCAAGGATATGATGCTTGGTTCCGTTAAGGATGCTGTATCATTTGGGGCAAATACATTTATGCTATACACTGGAGCACCGCAGAATACGAGGCGCAAGGATATATCGGAGCTGAAGATACAGGAAGCTCATGAACTCATGGCGCAGCACGGCATAGAGGAGTTCGTGGTCCATGCACCGTACATAATCAATCTTGCAAATACCGTAAATCCTGCAACATATGAGATAGCAGTTGAATTCCTTGCAAAGGAATTAGAGAGAGCTGCGGCTATGGGATCACATACGATAGTCCTTCATCCTGGATCACATGTTGGAGAGGGCGTGGATAAGGGAATAGAAAGCATAGTAAAGGGACTGAATGAAGTCTTGACCGCAGACACTACATGCCATATAGCGCTTGAGACCATGGCGGGCAAGGGGAGCGAGATCGGAAGAAACTTCGAGGAGCTGGCACGCATATATGATGGCGTTAACTACAATGACAAGCTCAGAGTATGCTTTGACACCTGCCACACTAGCGATGCGGGGTACGACATAATACACGACTTTGACGGTGTCATGGAGAAGTTCGACAGACTCATCGGCAAAGATCAGATAGCCGTGTTCCACATGAACGACAGCAAGAACGAGCCGGGAGCTGCAAAGGACAGACATGAGAACTTTGGATTTGGCAAGATCGGCTTCGAGCCACTTATGTACATCATGAACCACACGGACTTCATGGAAGTGCCAAAGATCCTGGAATCCCCATACATCAAAGACCCGGAAAACAGCAAGAAAAGCTACGAGCCGTTCAAATGGGAGATAGCAATGATCCGAAATGGGAAATTCGATCCGAAGATGAGGGAGAAAGTGGTAGAAGATAACAGATAAAAAGGGAGCTCTACTTAGTAGAACTCCCTGAATGTTTTCTTTCGGCATCTCTGCCTATCCGGGTTTTGGTAAACAAACAACCCTTATGAAGCTCAGCCATGCACTGTTTCCCGGAACATCACACGCATCATCACTCTACAGCCTGCTACGACTATTAAGTTTACGTCAGTCTGATAGGCAACTCCTGTCACCTGCATAACAGCGCTTTCGCACCGTTTCTATTATTCATTATAAACTGAGCCGCAAGAAAGGCAATAAACCTGTGGTTTATTATCAACTTGATAGAAAACTGAGGAAAATCAAGAATTTAAGCCATTTGTAACCCATGAGAAATGGTTCATAGGGGCAGTTTAGGGGCAAAATTAAAAAGGCGACCATTCAGTGTGAAAACTGAGTGGGCGCCTTTTTTAGTTGATAATTGATATGGTGTCAATAGCCTCATTATCTTTCTGTTTCATCTTTTGAGTAATATGGATATATATGGCTTTTGTTATTTCATCATCATGATGTCCCAGTCTACGAGATATTTGTTCTGCGGACATAACTTCTGCCAAAAGAGATGCGTGAGTGTGACGGAGCTTGTGTGTCGTTATTTCTCTTCCAAGAGATTTAATAGCTGCAATTTTTAGATGCTTATTATATGCATCATAAGACATATAGAGTCCTGTTCTTAAATGAGGCATAAAGAGGTTGCTCTTGATACCTTTTTCAAACAAAACTTCCTTGCGCCATAGCCGCAGCTTTTTGATGAGTGTTAGCAATTCAGGCTGTATGTGAATATCCCGGATTGAGTCACTTGTTTTGGCAGATGTAGCATGACCTGTCGATGAATAGTATGTTTTTGTTATGTGTATAGTATTTATTCTTAAATCAACGTCGGCATCTTCAAGAGCAATTAACTCACCTATACGCATACCTGTTAGGATCATAAAATATGAAGTATAGTAGTCCTGCCATTGATTGTTGTCTATAAAATAATTAAGTAATTTTGTTATTTCGTCATGCTCCAGATATTCGTTACTGATGTCATATACCTCTTCTGGTATTTCACCTGAGCTCTCCTCATGAATATAATCGAGCTTGAGCAAAATATCATTATTTGAATGATAGTCGCATTTTATTCCCCACTTTAAAGCCATTTTTAAAAATTTTATATATCTGTTAACTGTGTCTATATTTTTCCCTGAAGAGAGCAGTTTATCATTAACATAACGAGGGGAGAGCTTGTCAACAAGCGCATCGTCACCGAGTATATCAACACAGCAATTTATATTAACACTTTCCGTTTTGATGGTGCTTTCTTTCCTTTTGCGCTGCCGCAATGATGCTATATAAGCATCAGCCAGCTCCTTGAGCGTTGTATCTGATCTGACAGGAGATGCAGTCAATAGCTTATCTATTTTCCCCTGTAAAATTCTGGTTGCCTTGTTCTTATTCTGAGGTGATGCCTTAGGCATCGTCACAGTGACCTTCTTCACCTTCTCTGTGAGCGGATCTGTATATCTCTCACAGTATTTCACTGATCCATTTTTCTGTACTTCACACCACATAAAAAATCCCTCCTTAATGGTTTGCCAAAAAGAGGGTAGAATGGTATACTTATAGTGTTATTTCCTTGTATGCCGTTCTTCAGTCCCTCTGATGGCGGTGTATTTGGTATATTATGGAGTCTGGGTGTTGCAGCACTCAGGCTCTTTCTTTATCCCATAAAAGCCTTGCAGAGCAAAAAATGGGATAGTTGCACTGGTTCAACAAAAAATTCAAACGTAAAAGACCCCGCATTTCTGCGAGGTCTAAGATATAACAACAATTCGTGCCCTATAGGCTTAATGTAGTTATTATAATCCAAATCTATCTCGCATTCAATTATAAATATATCTTTATTATTTTTAGCAATTCATCCTTGAATTTGTATATATCATCTACATTATCAATATAATGACGTGTAAATTTTTTACTCTCATCAGGTAGGAGTAGTTGCTTTTGTTTTGTATCAAAATTAACTCGACATATTGGTTTTCTATTGTTGTCACCAAATAGAATGCCAAAGTAGCTCTCTGTGTCACGATGAGCAATATTCTTAATATCCGTAATTTCTGCAGCAATAGCTCGTACAATATAAAAAGCCTGTAGTTCTTCTTCGGTTGTTACAATCTTTGATACTTTCGTTGACTCGTCTGGTACAGAGTTTGCAACAACTTCAGTATTATTTGTATCTGTAGCGACATGATCATCATCTGGAGTTAGGGCTGCGGTTATTTTTTGATTAACAATATCATTGATAAATGAGTTAAATGCTTTCTTTACGAGCGGTTGATACTTTTCAATAACTTTCTGGGTGCGTTGACCTTCATAAACATAAGTGAGTATATGTTTAGTGAAATCCTCAGATGGAGATTCAAGTTCTTTGGACAAATAATTTTTGATAAGATTTGAATATTTTAATTCAGATGCTGTACTAAATATTTTGTCTGTATCAAAATTATCTTTGCTAAATTTCTTTAATTCGTTTATCTGTGCATCTCTAAGCTGTGATAAGTCTACTTCAAGAAATGGTGTCAAATCCATTTTGTTTGTTTCTTCAAGATCTGTATAAAATTTGTATACAATTCCATTAGTTAAAATACCAAATTTAGCTTTAGATGTTCCGAAATATCTAAATAGCTGAGATGTATATTTGGATAGTGAATCCGTACAACTTTTACATTCGATGAGAATTTGAGGCATATTGTCAATTAAAATAGCGTAATCTATTTTTTCACCTTTTTTTATACCCACATCTGCAGTGTACTCTGGACAAAACTCCATAGGATTAAAAACATCATATCCTAGTAAGTTGAAAAATGGCATGACGAGAGACGTTTTAGTTGCCTCCTCAGTTTTTATGCCGTCCTTTAATAAATCAATACGTTTTGTAAAGTCTTTTAATTTGTCTGAAAATTCCATAAGCGTTCTCTCTCCTTTGTAAAAATTATTATGTAAATTAAAATTTACCTCTTAACTCAACAACTTTGCCAATGATGCGCACTGGTTTGGACTCTACCTCTTCCATAGTGAACATCATAGGCTCGTATTTGCTGTTTAATGAGACTAGAGCAATGCTTGTAGCGTACTTGACAAGCCGCTTGCAAGTTGCATCATATCCATTCACCATAGCAATAACAATGTCTCCTGAGTCGGCATCCTCTTGTTGCCTTACTATAACGACATCACCATCATAAATTCGTGGCTCCATGCTGTCGCCTTTGATTTGCAATGCAAAAAAGTCGCCAGTCTTAGCCATATCTTCTGATATTTCTTCGGTGTCAATGATTTCGGTGATGGCATTGATTGGAATACCTGCAGCTACACGGCCAAGGACGTTGATGGTTTTCCCTAATCTTTTTTGTTCAGAATCATTATTATTTTCGTTCTTTAAGTCTTTAGATGCTAAATCATCCATATCAATATTAAATATAGACGCCAATTCTCTAAGTTTCTTTACAGGAGGTTCTGATACACCTGATTCCCATTTTTGAATAGTGGTATATGATTTGTAACCCAATTTATCTGCAATAAAGTCTTGGGATAATCCCTGTTTCAACCTGAGATATTTTATATTATCTCCTAACATTTTTATCGCCTCCTTTATAGTTCAAGAATATATCACTATTGAAATAAATTCAAGTAAATTTTAAGAAAACATAAAAAAACTTGAAAAAAAATCAAGTGAACACTTGACACATGAAAAATATTCATGTAATATACAAACATGAAAAAAATTCATGTGGAGGTGATAGAATCAATGCGACAGTACACGTTAAAAGAGTTACGTGCAAGAAAAAATGAAACCCAGGAACAGACTGCAATGGCATTAGGAGTATCAACTCAGACATATAATGCCTGGGAGAAAAGCATATCAAATGTCGCTGTAAGCAAAGTTAATGCAGTTGCAAGGCACTTTGGTGTAAAACTGGGTGATATTTTTTTAAATTAAACATGAAAACAATTCATGTAAATTATAAGTGGAGAAAGGAGAGGCATGATAAACAGCATAAATTCAAAGTTGGTAGACATAGCAGAGAAAACGAAAGATATAGAAGATTTCTCTGAGGTGAGGAAAGTTCTCACTGACGAGGAGATAATTTTCTATTATATCGCAAAGAACTGTGAATTGTCGGAAACGTATGACGGCGAGGAGCGCATTATCAAGGACATCTTAAAAGTACTTGGAGCAAAGAAATACTCGGTAAAGCACTCACTACACCTACTCGATGTGGCAAAAGAGGTTCTTAAATCAATTGCCAGATTCGAGTTTTAGATCATCCACTTATCACCATGTTGTTTCTTGATTTCAGTAAATGAAATTTTATTCTTTACATAATCGTCAAGAAACTGTTCAGGTGTTGTGGCAGTTGATGTCTTGACTGTGTAAGCCAGTGCAATGTCTTCAATATTTGTCAAGGCATCTTTAAAGGAATCTTTTGACATAGTTTCACCTTCTTTCGTATGAATTGGTGTTGGTAGCACCTACGGAAATTATAGGGTGAAATGGTGAGGACTACAAGAGAAAGGAGAGTGAGAGCGATGAGCAGAGCAGTCAAAGACATACAGGTAATAGGTGTCAGGGAGATTGGCCGGTTGCCGTATATAAGTAAGGCGCAGATGATGCATATGTTTAAGATGTCATCGGCTACAGCAACCAGACGTATAGCAGATCTTGACAGATATGTCCAGTCTGGCAGATATGGACCATACACCATACTGGATGGTGCCGGAGTAACAAGGGTCAATGTGCTTGCCTTGGTGGATTATCTGAAGTACAAGAAACAGCTTGACGCTGGCAGACGAGTGCCGCCGTTCGACATAAATAAGGTAGCAAAAGAAGCCGTCATAAACTGGGATGAATTAGATCCCTGACAATAAAAAAGCACCATTGGACTGCAATCCGCCGGTGCAAATAAGAAATAACTCAAGAAAATCATAGCAGAAAAGGGGAAGAAAAGCAATGAAGAGGAGAAACATGGACACAAAGGTTATAAGTGCATCATGCCTGGTTGCCATGGCTGCGGTACTTGTAAGACTTATATATAAAATGGCGACAGACTTTAGGTGGTTTATGACCATATCAACAGGAATGCTCATCTTGTACATAATCGGCACTATGGCGATAGAGATCGGTTCGTACTACATTGTCCTTGCCATGAAGGACATAGACGATGCAAGGGAAGCCATGGAGGATAGGTTGAATGGTTGAAATGAAGGTGCTCGGAAGTCATGAAGAGTGGCTTAAGGCAAGAACCAAGATAGGCGGGTCGGATGCCTCGGCCATCGTGGGTATGAACCCATACAAGACCAACGTGGATCTATTCAAAGAGAAAGCCTATAGCATAGAGCCGGAGGACATATCGGATAAGCCTTATGTCAAGTATGGAACAGAGGCAGAAAAGCATCTGAGGGAGCTATTCAAGTTGGATTATCCAGAGTATCAAGTTGGGTATGTGGAAAACAACATGTTCACAAACGACAAATACCCATGGGCGCACGCATCGCTAGATGGATGGCTTTTAGATCCGGATGGCCGCAAGGGTGTGTGGGAGTGCAAGACAACCAACATACTTCAGTCAAGGCAGAAAGAGAAGTGGGATCATAGAATCCCGGACAACTATTACATACAGGTGTTGCACTATCTCATGGTGACGGAATTTGACTTTGCGGTGCTCAAGGCTCAGCTTAAGTCGGAGTTTAACGGTGATGTGTATCTGCAGACGAGACACTACAAGATAGACCGGTCGGAGGTAGAGGATGACATTCAGTATCTTATTGACGCTGAAAGAGACTTCTGGGAGTGCGTACAGTCAAAGAAAGAACCACCGCTGATACTCCCGGAGATATGAAAGGAAATGGCATGTATTACAACGAATGCCCGCAGTGTGGTGCTTACCTGGATCCAGGCGAACACTGCGACTGTGAGGAAGAGAGACAGCGACAGACAGCACGCATCATGGCAATGGTGCGAGAGAACAAGGAGAGTCACCAGATGGAGCTGGTGCTGAATTAGGAGGTTAAAAATGGAATTAAGAGTTAATGAGGTAGCGATACCAGAGAAGATTGATTTTAACTATGATGAGCTTAAGGCTGAGCTTACATCTAAGGTCTCATTTTATGAGACACTTGTTTACACAGATGATCAGATCAAGGATGCAAAGGCAGACAAGGCCAATCTGAACAAGCTGAAGAGAGCCCTCAATGATGAGCGCATCAGGAGAGAGAAAGAATACATGCAGCCGTTTAATGTGTTTAAGGCTCAGATCAACGAGATCATAGGTATCATAGACAAGCCTATAGCGGTGATAGACGAACAGGTCAAGGCATACGATGAGAAACGCAAAGCTGAAAAGCAGAAAGCCATTGAAGAGCTGTTTGCGACTATAGGCTTCCAGAACTTCGTAACGCTTGAGAAGATACAGGATCCTAAGTGGTTGAATGCTTCGGTATCAATGAAGAGTATCGAAGATCAGATGAAGTCAAAGATGTATGAGATTGGCAACGGAGTGCTTACACTTAGCCAGCTTCCGGAGTTCGGCTTTGAAGCTACAGAGGTATTCAAGGAGACGCTTGATATTAACAAGGCCATCTCAGAGGCTAAGAGGATGTCAGAGATCGCCAAGGCAAAGGCTGAAGCTGAGGCAAGGAGAAAGGCTGAGAAAGAGGCAAGAAAGGCTGAGGAAGAGCGCAAGGCACAGGAAAAGGCTGCTGAGGAGCAGAGAGCCGTAATGGCACAGGCTATGACACCACCTGAGAATGTACAGCCAGCACCAGTAGAGGAATCACAGCCGGAACCACAGAAGATGGTAGTCAAGTTTGAGGTTGAACTTACAACGGATGATGCAGCAGCTTTGAGAGACTTCTTCCAGAGTAGAAATATAACATTCAGAGCAATTAAGTAGGAGGTATACAAAATGATTAAAGTAAAAATGGACTCAGTAGAAATGAGAGGGAATGCTCCGGTGCTTGTATTGGAGTTAGCACTTGCAATGAAGAGTTTAAGGGAGTCGCTTGCTAAAAGATATGGAGAGGTTGCTACAGAAGAGATGATAAGCAGAGCCATGGAAGCGTCCAAAGCTGAGGGTGACATTAACGAGATTATGAGTGACCTCATAGATGATGTTTTATTTAAGATATTGCCAAAAGCCAATATAAACAAGGACAACATAAGGGAAATGCCGCAGGCTCTGAAAGAGGTACTGCACAAGATGTTAGAAGATATGATTATGCATTAGGAGGGGCAAGATGATCGTACTAAATAAAGGTTCGGTGCACTTGGAAGGGTCAACAATCATGCTGGTCGCCGAAATGATAACAGCCATAAGCGGAGTGCAAACTATCGTTGAAGAAGATTTTGGAACAGAGGCGGCGAAGCAGATTATAGACAAGGCTGTAGAGACCGCAAAGTTAAATAGTAGCAACATTGATATTTTAGAACTGGAAACAGAGTTAATGAGTATAGTAGCGGAGGTAGGAAATAATGGCAGTAAATAACAGTTTAGTAGCAAAAAGTAAAGCGCAGCAGAATCTTGGAATCACAGCATACCTTACACAGGATGCAATCAAGAATCAGATCAACAAAGTAGTTGGTGGTAAGAATGGACAGAGATTTATATCTGCTATCGTATCAGCATATAACACCAACCCTACACTTCAGGAGTGCACGAATCAGTCGATTCTTTCAGCGGCACTTCTTGGTGAGAGTTTACAGCTTTCGCCATCTCCACAGCTCGGACACTATTATATGGTTCCGTTCAACAACACCAAGGCAGGCACAAAAGAGGCTCAGTTCCAGATGGGATATAAGGGATATATTCAGTTGGCTATCCGTTCTGGACAGTATAAGAGACTGAATGTTGTCGCAATCAAGGAGGGAGAGCTTGAGTATTTCGATCCTTTGAACGAGGATATCAAGGTCAATCTCATGGTTGATGACTGGGACAAGCGTGAAGAGGCTGAGACAATCGGCTACTATGCAATGTTTGAGCTTGTGAACGGATTCAGAAAGACAATGTATTGGAGTAAGGCTCAGATGCTTGCTCATGCGGACAAGTATTCACCGGCATTCTACAAGGACGCTGGAAAGGTCAAGACAAAGTACGGAGAGAAGCAGAGAGTATCATTTGCTGACTATGAAGCCGGTAACTATGATCCTCGTGATTCGTGGATGTATTCATCGTTCTGGTACAAGAATTTTGATGGCATGGCTTACAAGACAATGCTCCGACAGCTGATCAGCAAGTGGGGAGTTATGAGCATAGAACTTCAGAAGGCATTTGAGGGCGACATGGCAACATTGGACGCTGAGGGACATCCTACATACGTTGAGAATGACAATGATGAGTATGTGGAAGCCACAGCAACAGAGGTGAATGAACCAGAAGCACAGGCTCCACAGGCAGAGCCACAGGATACTCAGAACAATGCTCAGAATACACAGAACAGTGTTCAGGATCCACAGCCGACACCGGCAGAAAATCCACAGCCAGAGATGAACGCTGCCGAGGCGGCACTATTCGGAAGTTTCAAGTAGGTTACATTGACATTACATAATACATCACAACACGCAGCGTAATGTCTTAGCATATATCCCTGTTGCTCTTATTTTAGGGCGACAGGGGGAAAGGAGCATTGATGGCTTGGAACAGATCACGAGCTAAATACGGCAACAGGAAGGCTGTAATAGACGGCATCACATTTGACAGCAAGAAAGAGGCTCAGAGGTACACAGAGCTGAAATTACTTGAGAAAGATGGCAAGATAACCGGTTTACAGCTCCAGCGTGAATTTGAACTGATACCAGCTCAGAGAGAACACACGAATGAGATATATGAAAAAGGACCCAACAAGGGCAGATTCAAACCGGGAAAGCTCCTGGAGCGTAAGTGCTCATACATAGCGGACTTCGTTTACTGGGATGGATTTGAAATGGTTGTGGAAGATACAAAGGGCATGAGAACAAAGGAATATATCATAAAGCGCAAGTTGATGCTTTATAAGTATGGAATACGAATCAAGGAGGTGTGAGCCACATGGGAAATAAAGGGAGCTTTGTCTTTTATACCGAATATAGAGAGCATTTGTCGATGCTACCACCGGAGCAGGTCGGTGAGTTAATGTTTGCTCTGATGGACTACCAGGAGACAGGCGAAGTTCCGGATCTTCCAAAAGGTAGTGCACTTGCCATGTGCTTCTCGTTCATCAAGAAACGGATGGACAAGGACAACTCCAAGTATGAGGAGCGGTGTGAGCGCAACAGGTCCAACGGCAAAAAGGGCGGCAGACCTACAAAGGAAACGGAAATTTCAAAAACCGAGGAAATCCCAAATAAACCGAATGGTTTTTCTGAAAACCGAACGGTTATTCCTAAAACCGAGGAAAAACCAACCGAACCCCAAAAAGCCGATAATGATAATGAATATGATAATGATAGTGATAATGAGGAGTATATACATACTCCTACTAAGGCACGTGCGTGCGCACATGCGGAGGTGGAGAAAACACACAAGAAGTCTGAGTCGGTCAAGTATAGCGATGATCCGGAGCTTAATGATGCCATCGTAGAGTTTATCAAGTTCCGTAAGGACATCAAGAAGCCTATGAGTGACAGGGCCATAACGCTGATGATGAACAAGCTGGAGTCGCTATCACATGATAAACATGAACAGGTACAGATTCTCAATCAGTCGATAATGCAGGGATGGACAGGCCTGTATGCGCTTAAGGATGACGGTAAGAGCCGAGGGCAGCCACGTAGCACACTACCGAAGCCTAACAGCTTTGCTGATTTCAAACAGACTGATAATACAGAGCAGCTTAGTCAGCTTGAGAAGATGCTTGCGGATGAGCTGAATAATAAATAACACACGAAAGGAGCCGAACCTCCGGCCGGGGTAATGCTATAGCGGGTTCCTGAGAAGTGAATGACATATAGAGAGTTTTTAGAGAGCAAGATAGAGCTTGCTACTGACAGCGGCTTTGAGGTCGATAAGAGCCGCATAAATAAAGCCCTAAAGCCACATCAGGGTGATGCGGTGGCATGGGCGCTGAAGGGTGGACGTAGAGCCTTGTTTGAGTCGTTCGGACTTGGCAAGACTGCACAGGAAATTGAATTCTGTCATCAGGCAGCAGAGCATACCGGCGGTAGAGCGCTGATAGTATTACCGCTTGGAGTTAAGCAGGAGTTTACAAGGGATGCTGTGGAGCTCCTGGGCTATGAGAAGCCTGAATATTGCCGAACCATGGAAGAGGTTGAGGCAAGCACTAGTCAGCTCGTTCTGACGAACTATGAGAGAGTGAGGGACGGAGATATAGATCCATCATATTTTGCGGCAACCTCACTTGATGAAGCATCCGTGCTTAGATCGTTCGGATCTAAGACATACCAGACATTCCTTGACAAGTTCAAAAATGTACCTTACAAGCTCGTAGCGACTGCTACACCATCACCGAACAAGTACAAGGAGCTTATACACTATGCTGGATATCTTGAAGTCATGGACACAGGACAGGCACTTACAAGATTTTTCCAGAGGGATTCAACAAAGGCAAATAACCTGACACTGTACCCGAACATGGAAGATGAGTTCTGGTTGTGGGTTTCCAGTTGGGCGTTGTTCATCACAAAGCCATCGGATCTCAATCCAGGTTATTCCGATGATGGTTATGTACTTCCACCATTGGATGTGAGGTGGCATGAGATACCTATACACTACGGAGATTCAGTTGACAGGGACGGCCAGATGGAGCTTTTCACTCAGGCAAGTACAGGACTTAAAGAAGCCGCAAAGATCAAGCGTGAGAGCATAGATGCCAGAGTCGAGAAGATGAAGGAGATAGTTGATAGCTCTCCGGAGGACCATTTTATTCTCTGGCACGATCAGGAAGCAGAGAGACACGCTATTAAGAAAGCTCTGCCGGAGACAGTGGACATATACGGATCCATGGACTACGACCTTAGGGAGCAGAGAGTCATAGACTTCAGCGATGGCAAGACAAGGCTATTTGCTACCAAGAAGTCAATTAGTGGTTCAGGCTGTAACTTCCAGCGGTTCTGTCACCGGGAGATATTTGTTGGAATTGACTATGAGTTCAATGACTTCATACAGGCGGTGCACAGGTGTTACAGGTTCCTGCAGCAGGACACAGTAGTTATAGACATCATCTACATGGAGAATGAGCGGGAGATCAAGGACGCACTGATCGAGAAGTGGAAGAATCACAATCACATGGTTAAGAAGATGATCGAGATCGTGAAGAAGTATGGACTTGATTCAGCAAACAAAACGGAGAGATTAGAGAGGAAGATGGGTGTGGAAGGTACAAGAGAAGAGAGAACGGTAAGAGGTAAGCATTATGAGGCTGTGTATGGCGACTGTGTGGAAGAGACAAGGGCAATGGAGAGCAACAGTGTTGACCTGATACACACATCAATACCATTTGGCAACCACTACGAGTATTCAGCTAATTATAACGATTTCGGACACAATCAGGATACTGAAAGATTCTTTGAGCAGATGGACTTCCTGACACCGGAGCTTTTGAGGGTGCTGAAGCCGGGAAGAGTGGCGGCCATCCACGTTAAGGATAGAGTGTTGTTTGGAAATGCTACCGGCACAGGAATGCCGACGATTGAGCCATTCCACGCTGACTGCATAGAACACTATATGCGCCATGGATTCCAGTATTTTGGGATGATCACAGTGGTTACGGATGTTGTAAGAGAGAACAACCAGACGTACCGCCTTGGATGGACTGAGCAGTGCAAGGACGGCACCAAGATGGGTGTTGGATGCCCGGAATATATCCTGCTGTTCCGTAAGCTGCCTACGGACCACAGCAAGGCATATGCTGATGAGCCTGTCACAAAGTCCAAAGACGAATACACAAGGGCACAGTGGCAGATAGATGCTCATGGATACTGGAGAAGCTCAGGAGACAGGCTGATAAGCAAAGAGGAGCTTGAGGGTGTATCTGTGGATAACTTACAGAGAGTGTACAGGCAGTACAGCAGAGAGCACGTATACAACTATGAGGAGCATGTGGCACTTGCAAAGTATCTTGATACTGACGGCAGGCTTCCAGCCACATTCATGGTTGTAGCGCCAGGATCCTGGAATCAGCTTGAGGTATGGGACGACATCAACAGGATGCGAACGCTCAACACGACGCAGAGCAGACGAAGGGCAACGATGCACGTGTGCCCGTTGCAGCTTGATATTGTTGAGAGAATCATCAACAGATACAGCAATCCGGGCGATGTGGTATATGATCCGTTCGGCGGTCTTATGACAGTACCAATGATGGCGGTCAAGATGCACAGATTTGGCAAGGGATGTGAGCTTAATCCGGATTATTTCAGGGATGGTGTTGGTTATCTGCAATCTGAGGAGAATGAGGTTGATTCACCGACGTTGTTTGACTTCCTGGAGGTGGGCGACGATGGAAAATGATTTGGTTACTCGTATATTTGGCGAGGATGGAGAGTTTGACATTGATAAACCTGATGAAGGACTTGCCGAGTACAAGAAACGTAAAAAAGAAGCAAGAGACAGAATGATAATGCTCCAGAGCCAGCCGTATGAAGTTAAGGTACGGCGCTCCAGACTTAGAGCTGAAGAGTTCATGGAGCAGATGCAGATGCGAGGCAAAACAGCCCATGTTAGTGTTGGCGGTCTTGACAGTATTACACTACACGTATTTCTGAAGTCGATAGGGATCAATGTTCCAGCGGCCTCGGTTTCATCTCTGGAAGATAAGAGTATACAGCGGGTACATAAAGCTCTTGGAGTGACAATCCTGAACCCGCTCAAGACAAAAGTTGAGGTACTCAATGAGGTTGGGTTCCCGGTTATCAGCAAGAGGATAGCGGGTAAGATAGCACTGCTTCAGAATCCGACAGAGAACAATAAGACAGTCAGACATGCAATAATCACAGGTGAATGCGGAGAGCTGGGGCACTTCCAGAAGAACAGTCGCATGAGGTTGCCGCAGAAGTGGCTCAATCTATTCGGTGGATATGAGAACGAGAATGAAGGTGTCATGTATTACAAGCCGAATTTCAAGGTGTCAAATGATTGCTGCTACTGGCTGAAAGAGAAGCCATGCGATGACTGGGCTAAGGCTCATTCAAGCTATCCGTTCCTTGGCATGATGGCATCCGAAGGTGGCCAGAGAGAAGAAGCTCTCACAGATCATGGATGTAATTATTACGGCAAGACAGTAATGAGATCAGCACCATTTACACCATACCTCAGAAATGACATATTGAGACTTGCTCAGGAGATGGATGCCTGGTATCACGATCACACAGATGTGTTTGCAAAGCTTTATTATGAGCAGCCATACAGCAAGGACAAGGATGGAAATGTAATACCGTATGAACCGGTTGATACGATCATACCGGCTATATATGGTCAGATCGTGAATGATAACGGAGAACTTAGGACAACAGGAGCACAGAGAACCGGATGCAGTATGTGTGGTTTTGGAATACACATGGAAGAACGACCGCACAGGTTTGACAGGCTCAGAGAACGGAACCAAAAGGAATGGGAGTTTTACATGTACCGGTGCTGCACGGATCCGAAGACTGGTGAGAAGTTCGGTTGGGGAAGAGTGTTAGATTACATAGGTGTCGCATGGGAAGATGAACCGGCAATTCAGATGGAGTTGCCATTAGATCAGATGATGTAGCGTCGAAATTTGAACTTTGAAAATTGAATAATGATGGTTGGAATGGTATAATTTTTTTATCAAATTGTGAAAGGAAGAAAATATATGAGAAGTAAAAAATTTTTGGTAACACCATATAGCTTTATTGCAAAAAAACTAGAAAATTGGAAGTGCGAAAAATGCGGAAGTTTAGAGGAACCGACAATTTATGGTAAAAAAGACGATAATGGAGAAATCGTTGAGATGTATATTAAATGTAAAAATTGTGATAGATTAATTACGGTATCAAAATTTGAATAATAATATATAACTCTACCAACCATCATTATTCGATGGTTGGTATTTTTTTGCGCAAAAATAGAAAAGGAGAAACAACATGACGAATTTTGAGATAGAAATTACATACAACATGATCTGCCGACCGGGGCAGGTGGTGAAGATACTCACAAAGAGCGGAAAAGAGGAGAATGTCCCTATAAGGGTTTGGAAGCGATGGACAATCATCAAGGTATATGAGCACCATGTACTGATGCAGAGCGAACAGGGCTATCATGAGAGTTTCAGCAACATAGATATAAGAGAGATGATCAGGAAGGGAGAGATACGATGGAGATAGTACCAGAGAGAGTAGAGATTTGCAAAACTTGCAAATACAGATATAAAGACGAGTCAGAGGAACCATGCGCACACTGCACCAAGAATGCAGTTGACAACTATGAGCCGATGACCAACGGCGACTACATCCGGTCGCTCAGTGATGCGGATCTTGCGCAGATAATCATGTGTCCGAATGAGATAGGGTTTGATGGCAATAAATGCACAGGGCATTGTTGTGAGTGTACCCGCAGATGGCTTGAGGCGGAAAGGAAGGTTGAGGAGTAATGAAGATGGATACGGATATTATCAAGGCAAGCATAGATCACTATGGTAAAACAGTTCAGTCGGTGGTGTGCATGGAAGAATGCTGTGAGCTGGCTCAGGTGATAAGCAAGGAAATGAGAGGTAAGCCGGATAAGCAGCATTTAACAGAAGAGATGGCAGATGTGCTGATATGCATAGAGATGCTTAAACAGATGTATGGCATATCAAATGATGACATAGAAAGATGGGTAGCAATTAAGCAATACAGAACCGTTAAGAGAATTGAGGATGAAGGATATGAGATCATACGTAAAATAGACGGAGGTGGAGAGATATGACAGCAGAAGAAATATATGATTTAAAGCCTTGTCCGTTTTGCGGTGGAAAAGCAAAATTGAATTACGAGCGTATACCTGGTGAAAATAAAGGATTTTGGGCACAGATTATTTGTTGTAATTGTCACGGAAGAAGCGGTGGAACATGGGCGGGTTCTTATAATGCCGCAGAGAGAAAAGAAGTTAAAGCATGGAACAGGAGGGTAAACGATGAGACTGATTGATGCAGATAAAGTGATAGATCATCTTGAAAAAGTAAAAAAGGAGAGCCGTAGCTTGGTTGATGTTGCACATATCATAGGGTTTCAAAGTGTAATAGATGCACAGCCGACCGCCTACGACGTGGACAAGGTTGTTACAGAGCTATATGACAAGTCATTTGAAAGGTACGGTAACTCTGGCATGGGCGGAGAGCTGGTGATAAATCTTGATGATGCTGTGGAGATTGTGAAGAGAGGTGGAGTGGATGAAAAATAGATGTCTATTCAAGGCGAAAATTTGTAATGGAGAGTGGGTTGCAGGATTTTTGCATTGCAAAAATGATAAATGGTATATCAGCAATAAAGCAGTGCGACCAGATACTATCTGTCAGTGCACAGGCTTGAAAGATAAAAATAGCAAGCTGATATGGGAGAATGATGTAATAAAAGTTTGTTGGCAAGATAATGAGACACAATGTGAAGAAATCGCACAAGTTGCTTGGGATGAATTTGGCTATTATCCTTGGCTAGACGAATATCATTGTGACGGATGCGATTTATTTAACGAGGTGCGTGACATTGAAGTTATCGGCAACATCTTTGATAATCCAGAATTGATAAAGGAGAGTGATACATAATGGCCAAATGGAATATAGACACAGCTCCCAAATGTGAAAAGGGAACTACTTCAGATGAGGTTCTTGTAACGATAGAAAAAGCCTCAATAATAACAGGTGAAATATACAGTCGAGTTGTTAAGGCGGTATATATCCCACATCACAATTGTTCGTTGGAAGATTTAGAATGGAACGTGGATGATGATATCTTAGATGGGTGGGAGTATACAGAAAATGGTATTTCTTGGTGGATCCCACAGGGCTGGTATGAAGTGCATGATTATTGTGATAATTACGAATACTCAAAGATTACAGATAAGGTAGTAGCCTGGAGAAAGTTGCCAAAACCTTATGAACAGAGAAAGGAGATTATATAGAATGGCATATGCAGGCAAATGCGGTAGATGCGGCGGGTTCTATGACCTGCCGTTTGAACACGGAGCAGCAATAAGGGCAAGGGTGGTTGATGTGTTCGATGATGCAGTAGAGACAAAGGATTTATGTCCGGATTGCATAGAGGAACTCTGTAACTTTCTTGATGGGGCACAGCTCAATGATCCGCTTGGAGAAAGACAGATAGGGTTTAAGACTCAGGTAGATCCATATAATCACTTGATGAACAGATTTACCCGGAAGGAGTGAGAGGATGGCAAAATCAGATAGAAAGCTACACGAAGCAAGAATGGCGGGTGCTGCATGGCTGATGAATGTCATCAAGACACAGGGCATGGAAGCAGCAGAGAAAGAGCTCAAGACTAGAGGTGCTGTGTTCATTCCGCTTGAAGTCAACCAGAAGCAGCTTGATGAGTCAGTATATAAGATCAAGTTAAATACGATAGACACAATCCTGATTATGTCCTGTATGGTCTTACGTGATGAGTTCGATTTTGGACAGAAGAGGCTTGATAGGTTCTGTGAAAGATTTAATTCAAAGACAGAGGCTATATGTGATGGAGATATCATATGGGATGATTTGATAGAAACGTTGAAAGAAGAAACAGGCTTGGAGTTCACTATCCGGGAGAACAAGTAGGAGGTGAGGCGGTGAAAGCGAAAGAGTATCTAAATCAGGTCAAAATGCTTGAGGATTACATGGACAGGTTAAGCAATGAATATTTCAAGATGAAAGAACTTGCAATGAATCCGGGTGGATTTGACTATTCAAAGGAAAGGGTACAGTCCAGTGCCGTGGCAGATACTATGAGTCGTACAGTTGGCAGATATGTTGACCTTGAAACTGAGATGAATGAATGCAGAAAAACATTTGAAGATTTCCGGAATAAAGCAGTTCACCAGATGTGTCAGTTGCGTAATACGAAGTATACGGAGATATTGTATCAGAAGTACATAAACTATAAGTCATTAAAGGATATTGCAGAGGAGATGGAATATTCATATGACTGGATAAGACATGCTCATGGCTGGGCTCTGCAGGAGTTCCAGCGGACATGGGGCGATTATCTAAAATCCGACACATTCATAACACACTAAGAGCATTGCACAAACACATGGTCATGCTTTAATATAGACCATGAAATATTGATTCATGAGGGACATGACCGTTTGCCATTTCGGTCATGTCCCTTTTCTTATGCCCAGTGGTTAAAATGTAAACTCCTAAATCGTAAAATGTGAACATGTCGTTATTGATTCTCTCCCCCACTGGGCTATTTTGTTTGAGGTGTGAGATATGAGTAAGATTAAAAGATTCGAGGTTGTGAGACCTGAATATAGTTTTGAATATATACATCCGATACTTGGTAGATTGGCTTTACCAATAGCCATGTTAAGGGTGATGGTTAAATGCACTAAGATATACAAATTTCAGCCAACTATAAATTGGGGTGGAGAGGTCAAGAATGTATGTAAACCGCTGTACAAGATTGTGATCCCGAAGAGAGTGAGGTAACAGAAAGAAGGTGTGACATTATGGCAAAACTGACAGCTAAACAGCAGAGATTCTGTGATGAATACTTGATTGACCTTAATGCCACACAGGCAGCTATAAGGGCAGGGTATTCAAAGAAAACAGCAAATGAGCAAGGAGCACGCTTGTTAGTAAATGTTAGTATTCAAAAGAAAATATTTGAGCTACAGAAAGAGCGTGAAAAGCGCACAGAAATAACTCAGGATAGCGTATTACATGAGCTTGCACTTATCGCATTTGCAAAGGCATCTGACTATGCAAGAGTAGTTGAAAAGGATGCCATGGTAGAAGTTGATGGAAACATGGTCCCGGTACTTGACGAGGACGGCAATCAGGTGAAATACAGGACAGTAGAGCCTATCCTGACGGATGAACTGACAGAGGATCAGAAAAAAGCTATTGCAGTTATAAAAAAGGGTCGAGACGGCTTTGAAATAAAGCCTTACAGCAAGATACAGGCATTAGAGCTCCTGGGTAAGCATTTGGGTATGTTCACAGAAAAGGTGGAAGTGAAGAATACCACACCAAATGCATTTGAGGGGCTTACAACCGAAGAATTGAAGAAACTTATTGATGACGCTTGATAGACATGACCCTTTATTACAGCAACAGCTAAAGATAGAGCTATCAAGGAGAGAGTTCTGGCAGTATTGCAAGCTGACTTCTCCTGATTTCTATAGTAACGACAGAGGCTTTCTGCATGATCTTGCAGATAAGCTACAGTGGTTCGTGGAAGATGCAGAACAACAGATAATGGTTGTAAATATGCCGCCACGACATGGAAAGTCACGAACAGCTACTAAGTTTGTTCAATGGCTATTCGGTAAATATGGTATAGATAAAAAGGTTATGACAGGCTCATATAATGAGACCCTGTCAGGAACCTTTGCAAAGACCGTCAGGGATGTTATTGCGGAAAAGCCTACAGAGGGTATTCTGACATATGGAGATATCTTCCCTGGTACAAAAATAAAATACGGAGAGGCTGCAGCACAGAAATGGAGCCTTGAGGGTAGCCATCAGGCTAATTACCTTGCAACATCTCCAACAGGAACAGCAACCGGATTTGGTTGTAATATTATGATAATAGATGATCTTATCAAGAACAGTGAGGAAGCCTACAATGAATCAGTATTGCAGAAGCAGATTGACTGGTTTAACAATACAATGCTGTCCAGAACTGAAAATGATTTCAAGATCATCATAATAATGACAAGATGGTCAACAAAGGATTTAGCCGGATATGTACTTGCAAACTATGACGATGTAGTACATATCAATTACAAGGCAGTACAAGACGATGGGACAATGCTCTGTGAGGCTATCCTGTCATATAAGGATTACAAGATAAAGACCAAGAATATGAACAAGGATATAGTCCTTGCAAATTACCAGCAGGAGCCTATAGATGTCAAAGGCAGACTATACAGTCACATCAAGACATATACGGATATTCCGAGGGATAGCAAAGGCAATAACCTATTCAAATATATATTGAATTATACAGATACAGCGGACACAGGTGGCGATTACCTGTGTTCTATTTGTTATGGCATGTATGAGAGTACATACTACATACTTGATGTTTTATACACAAAGGAATCAATGGAAGTTACTGAGCCGGCAACAGCTCAGATGCTGACAAACAATAATGTTGGTAATGCTTTAATAGAGAGCAATAATGGCGGTCGAGGATTCAGCAGAAACGTTATAAGAGAACTAAAAGCTCTGGGAAATACCCATACTAAGATACAGTGGTTCTTTCAGTCGAAGAATAAGATATCAAGGATCCTGTCAAACAGCACAGGAGTAATGCAGAACGTTCTCTTCCCTGTGAATTGGGAAGACAGATGGCCAGATTTTGCGAAAGCAATAAGGAAGTATCAGAAAGAGGGTAAGAATGCTCATGATGATGCTCCGGATGCGCTGACTGGTGTATATGAGAATGATAAGCCTAAGGGAACATGGCTGGTATAGAGAGGTGAAAAGGTGTTAACCACTGATGAAATAAAGGTATTGATTGATAATGACAAAGCATCAGATAAGAAGCAGTTTGCCCGGACAGGCGAAAGATACTATGACGGCGATCATGACATAAAGAAGTATAGATTGTTCTATTACAATGCGGACGGCGAACTGGTAGAGGACAAGACCAGAAGCAACGTGAAGATACCACATCCATTCTTCACAGAGCTGGTTGACCAGTGCACTCAGTATATCCTATCAGGGGATGGCATTGTAAAGTCCAACGACCCTGAACTGCAGAAACACATGGACAAGTATTTCAACAACAATGATGAGTTCATGTCTGAGCTTTCTGACGCTATCACAGATATGCAGGTCAAAGGCTTTGCGTATATGTACGCGTACAAGAATGCCAAGGACATGATGTCATTTGCAAATGCTGACAGTATCGGAGTTATTGAGGTAAGAGCTAAGGACACAGATGATGGCTGTGCATACACGATTTACCACTATACGGACAGGATAGACAAAGGAGACAAGACTATTGAGAGAATACAGGTCTGGGATGATAAGCAGACATATTATTATGTCCAGGTTAACAATGGGGCGGTGGTACTGGATGACACTGAGCCAATCAATCCTAAGCCTCATGTACTCTATACAAAGAATAATGGAGATAAAGCCACATACTTCGATGGATTTGGTTATATACCATTCTTTCGGTTGGACAATAACAAGAAGCAGTTCTCAAGCCTTAAGCCTGTAAAGCCACTCATAGATGACTATGACCTGATGGCCTCAAGCCTGTCAAACAACCTCATAGACTTTGATTCCCCACTATATGCTATCAAAGGCTTTCAGGGAGACAACCTGAATGAGCTTCAGACAAACCTCAAAACAAAGAAGATCATAGGTATAGGTGAGGATGGTGACGTAGATGTCAAGACTGTTGATGTACCATATCAGGCACGACGGGCAAAACTGGAGCTTGATGAAAAGAATATATACAGGTTCGGCATGGGGCTGAATACCGCCGGACTCAAGGACACATCAGCCACTACGAATATAGCCATTAAGGCGGCCTACTCATTGCTTGACCTTAAGGCAAAAAAGATAGAGAAAGCTCTCAGGAAGTTCTTAAGGAAGATAGTAGAGATTGTCATTGATGAGATCAACAAGGCTGAGAATAAGGCATACAAGGCCGAGGATGTTTATTTTGAGTTTGCTCATGAGATTATGAGCAATGCACAGGAAAATGCACAGATAGAACTTACAGAGGCTCAGGTAAGGCAGACAGAGATCAATACAATACTTAATGTTTCAAGCATACTTAATGATGAGACGATTATCAAAGCTATCTGTGATTGGCTTGATATTGATTATGAGGAGATCAAGGACAAGCTGCCTAAGAATGAGGAGGAGAACACGAAAGAGACTCAGAAGGTGCTTGATAACATCAATACAGATGACGGAACGGAGGTGTAACAGATGGAAAGTAATAAAGTATACAAGATAGATCTTGATACTAGAGCGGTGCTGGTGCCGGCTGGTGAGGTCATTGGTGTATATCATGATAAAGATGTAAACCGACTGACTTTTGAAGCGCCGGCAAGATATAAGGGAATAGATCTCACAGATTATCAGATATCGATAAATTATGTTAATGCGGAAGAACAGAAAGACAGGTACATAGTTGACAAGGTTATAGTATCCATGGACGCAAGTGATGCTCCAGTATCGCTTACATTTGACTGGCTTGTCGGTGCTACTGTATGTGCAATGCCAGGAACTGTCGGCTTTACTATATGCTTCAAAAAGCTGGATGTTGACGGCAATATACTAAACGAGATCAACACCAAGCTCACAAGAATGAAAGTCTTTGATGGTTGTGAGGCGGTTGAGAGTGAGATTGAAGAGCGGTATATGACAGATCTTGCAGGACAGCTTTACAAGGAGCTTGATGAAGTAAAAAAACATGGCAGTGATGTCAAAGAGAAGCTTGCGGCGGTCATCACTGATAAGGGAGTTGAGACCGCAAGTACAGACAACTTCGATGTAATTATCAATAATGCCAAAGAGATACAAACAGGTATCAGTTTGACACAGGTTATTGGAACATCAACAACAACATCAAATTGTGGTGATATAAAGACAATAGCCACGCACGCACCATATACAGAGTGAGGAGGAATTAGATGATAACATATAACTTTATGACAGGTATAAGAGCTTTATTTGATGGAGGATCTCCTTATCGTTTGACATCAGGAAATTATCAAAGTAAAAGCGCATATGAGGCTACCAATTATTGGAAATATAAAGCTGATGGCGGTAAGGATTATACATTCTCAGATCAGGCAAACAGACTATTGCTTGGAACTGGCGACACCCCGGAAAGCCCAGAAGATTATAAGTTAGCGGAATTGACCACTGATTACACGGTGCTATCATCGACCAAGACCTTATCAGGTGAGTATGGCAAGGAGGCAGTGATATACAGTCGTGTTATTCAGGCAGGTGAAAGCGGGCTTACAATTAAAGAACAGGGATTAGTATTAGGGTTATCAGGATTTAGCATATTGATTGCACGTGATGTACTCCCAGAGCCGGTAGTATTACAGCCAGGAGAAAAGCATACGTTCACGATGACGATTGGTTTGGAGTGATTAAGTGAACAAAGCACAAAAGCAGGTAACACAGGCACAACTAAATAGAGAGAAGCAGACTATCAAGGAACTCAAGCAAGTATATCAGAAAGCCTTGAGGGATTGTGAACAAAAGATAAGGGAGCTCTCAGAACGAACCGATATGGAGAATCTGCAGAGCATCATCTATCAGAAGCAGTATCAAGAAGCTCTGAAAGCACAGCTTGAGGGCATTTTGAGCAACTTGCAGTCTAACTCATATGCAACTGTGTCTGACTACCTGACTAAGTGCTATAGAGACGGTTACACAGGTGTCATGTATGACCTGCAGCAGACAGGAATCCCCATCATCATGCCGATAGATCAGGCGGCAGTTGTGAGAGCTATTCAGACGGACAGCAAGCTCAGTAAGTCGCTATATGACAAGATGGGCGAGGATGTGACATACCTCAAAAAAGCGGTCAGAGCAGAGGTATCAAGAGGCATTGCAAATGGCTCAACGTGGAATGAGGTGGCTGGTAAGCTCTCACGGCACATGGCAAATACTCCGTTCCAGAGGGCTTATAACAATTCTATCCGCATAGCAAGGACTGAAGGGCATCGTGTACAGGTACAGTCAGCGCTGGACGCTCAGCACGTAGCGAAGAGCAAAGGAGCGGACATAGTGAAGCAGTGGGATGCCACCCTTGATGGAGCAACGAGAGAACATCATCAGATGCTTGATGGACAGATCAGGGAAGTGGATGAGCCTTTTGAGGTGGCAAACCTCAAGGTTGAGGCTCCTGGAATGTTTGGTCTTGCCTCGGAGGACTGCAACTGTCGTTGTTGCTTATTACAGAGAGCAAGGTGGGCGCTGGATGATGAAGAGCTTCAGACTCTAAAGGATAGGGCAGCATACTTTGATCTTGACAAGACAAAAGAGTTTGAGGAGTACCAAGAGAAGTATCTAGGGATAACTCAGGAAGATATACAGAAGTATGACAGCACTTTGAAAGTAGATTTTAAGCCAGCTATGACTATAGAAGAAGCGGAAGAATACGCTCAGAAATTCTTTGAAAATGGATATAGTCCAACATTTAAGGGACAGGCGGTGTATAAAGGTATATCGCTTGAGCATGCAAATGAGATTAACAAGACTCTGGAAGACATATATTCGCAATACGAGATTACAAAGCTTAAAGGTATAAAGGCTATATCTCCAACATCTGCACAAGGAAAGAAAATATTCTCTAGTGATGATGCCGTGGCAGCGTATAATCCGGCAGAACATGGTATTTTCATAAATAAAAAGGTCCTGAAAGATGCCAAAGCTCTTGAGGCATACAACAAGGAGGCTGAGGATGCATGGGATATTGTTATGAAGAATATAGACAAGCTTACCGGCAGACAGCTTGAACTTGCAGAAACTTATAAGAGAGCAGGCCGTCAGATAGTCGGTGATGGTAGTGTGAAAGATTACATAACACACGAAATGGGACATCATGTTCAATGGACTATGATTGATCCAAAGACAGGAAATGCTATTGGATATAGAATGACCAAATATGCACCACATATATCCGGATATGCGAATGCAAGCCGGGGAGAATATATAGCTGAAAGCTTTGCAGCATACACGAAAGGCCAGAAAGGCATCCTGGATCCTGAGTTTGTTAAATTGCTTGATAGAAAACAAAAAGAGGACGGAAGAATTGTGTATCGAAAGAAACCAATATCGGATGATATTTTTGAGACCTCTAATTTAACTAAATCGGATTCAATACGTCCAAAGACAATTAGAAATAAGTTAAATAAATCAGAACTTGGAAAAGAAATATTAACATATCTTCAGGATAATAAACTGACTGTAAATATGTGTTATGGTATAGACAATCCCCATAATCTGTACGGATATTACGACAGTTACGACGATGAGATAATTATTTTTTGTGATCAAACAATTACAGCTGATAAAACGGCCGAAATAATAGTGCACGAGGCAATGCATAGAAAGTTGGGGGGTAAAGGTACGTTTGAGGAAGAAGTAAAGTGCTTTGAGGCAGAGATTCTACATAGAAAAGGTAAATTGACAGCCCAGGATAAAGAGGATATAATAAAAAAAGTAAGAGAAAGATATCCTGAATTATCATAAGGGGTGATTGCCATGGGCGTTACAGAGTCATTGAATCGAATAAATCGAATGAGAAATGGAGAAAAAATTAAATGCCCAAAATGCGAAGATGGACATATGGCAGCTGTTGGGGATCCGAAAAATACTTATGTGTTTAGATGTGATAAATGCGGAACGAGCATTGTGATGAGAACTAGTGACTAAAAGAAAAGTTAATATGTTTATACAACCTCTTTACCAAAAATGGTAGAGAGGTTTTTTTATGCCCAAAATCGGCTCAAGGCAATAAAACTGTGACCGACAAAGAATAACTCCGGCAAGAGTGATAACTGCCATGTGAGGCTACGATTAAAGCCAAGAAAGGATGGAACAATGGAATTAAAGGAACTGTTAGGAGATGACCTGTATAAGCAGGTACAGGCGAAGATTGACGAGAAGAACAGCACAGAGACAGATAAACTCAAGCATGTCAGATACACAGATCTGTCCGAGGGCAAGTACGTCAGCAAGGAGAAGTATGATTCAGAACTTGAGAAGCTCAACGGACTGATCACCGGCAAAGACACGGAGATTGGCAATGCAAATAAGCTCATTGAGGAGCTCAAGAAAGCTTCCAAGGGTGACGAGGGCATGCAGCAGAAGATATCAACTTACGAGACTGAGAATGCACGGCTTCAGAAAGAGCTTGAGGAGACTAAGGTCAATTCGGCTATCAAGGTAGCATTGCTTGAGGCTCATGCGGTTGATACTGACTACATGACCTATAAGATCAAGACAGCCCTCAAGGAGAAGAATGAGGAGCTTAAGCTTGATGATGAAGGTCATATCAAAGGTTGGGACAATATGCTCACAGACCTAAAGACACAGTTCCCGGCTCAGTTCACAGCTTCATCCGGCTCAGATGATGGCGAGAGGCACATCATTGAGAATAGACTGCCAGATCCTACAAATAAAGATACAGGACTGACGAGAGAAGACATATTGAAGAAAACATATGCAGAGCGTGCTAAGATTGCCCAGGAAACACCTGAGATATATGAAGCTGCTATGCATGGAACAAAGTAAGGTAGAAAGGAAAAGGTGAAAGAATATGGCAATTACAAAGGTAAGTGATGTCATTAACCCAGAAGTAATGGGTGATATGATCGACGCAAAGGTAGAGGCACAGGCTAAGCTTTTAAAGTATGCCCATATTGATACATCCCTTGAGGGTGTACCAGGAGACACAAAGACAGTTCCATCATGGAATTATATCGGCGATGCTGAGGATTTTGATCCGGAATCAGGGGATGAAATTGAGGCATCTAAGCTCACAGCAACAAAGAAGACATTCACTATTAAGTGTGCAGCTAAGAGCGTATCAATATATCAGACAGCAATCAATAGTGGTTTAGGGAACCCTGTTGGACAGGCTGAGACTCAGCTTTCAAAGTCTATTGTAGGCAAGTTGGATAATGATCTGCTTGATGCTGCATACACATCAGAGAATGTATATACACCAGATACTCTTGCAGTAATCGGATATGATGGCATTGTTGATGCTAACACAAAGTTCGAGGATGAAGAGGATGGAATAGAGAAGGTTATGTTCATAAACCCTAAACAGGAGGGAACGCTTCTCAAGGATGACAACTTTAAGTCAGCGGACAAGTTTGACAAGAGCGTTATTGTGACAGGCTCTATAGGTAAGATTGGATCGTGCTGGGTTAAGAAGTCAAAGAAGATCAAGCTCATGACTTATGAGAAAGACGCAGAGAAGGGAACTATTACTATAGTAGCGGATTCAACCGATGAATCAGATACAAATAAGCATCTTAGCACGGTTCAGCCGACATGCAAAGATAAGCTTGTAATCGGTGATAAGGTTAAGAGCCTTGCAGCTGGTTCACAGTATTATCTCTGTCCTATTATCAAGCTTCAGCCTGATTCGGATGAGACTGAGTTTACAGAAGAGGAAGCTCCTGCTCTTACAATTTTCCTCAAGAAAGATGTTCAGGTTGATCACGAATGGTTACCGAAGAAGCAGAGACATGATATCACAGCGTCTAAGTATTATGGTGCTGCACTCACCAACGCTTCAAAGGTTGTACTTGCTAAGTTTAAGAAGTAAGGCGGTGGTCATATGATCATGACTGTCGATGAACTTAAGAAGTACGTAGACACCAAGGAGAAAGCTCCGGTGCTTGAGGCTAAGCTTCAGGCACTGGAGCTCCTGATCCGAAAGTATACAAACAACAACTTCCAGGATCGGAACAGGCGGTTTGTGGCTCCTGTGGACGCTGCGACAGGCTTTCAGTATGCATCAGAGCTGTTCAAGGTTGGCGACACTATACAGGTGTCAGAATCACACTATAACGATGGCTTATACACCATCAAGGCTGTAGATATGGACAATGGACATATAGAAGTGAATGAGGAGCTTGTAAGCGAATCGGTCGCCATGGTGACAAAGGTAGTATATCCGATGGATATCAAGCTGGGAGTAGCAAATATGCTTTCATGGGACCTGAACAACCGGGATAAGGTCGGTGTACAGTCTGAGACCATCAGTAGGCATTCTGTGACCTATTTCAATATGGATGGTGATAATTCCCTCATGGGATATCCAAAGTCACTTCTTGGTTTCTTAAAACCATACATGAAAGCGAGGTTTTGAGATGCGAGGAATAGGCGGAAATGCAGTTGCAGATATACAGATCAAGAGCATAACAAGAAATGAGATAGGTGAACAGGAAGTTGCATGGGTGTCAGAAGATACCTTGATCGGCTGGCTTGACCTCTCAGGCGGTGACAGTAAGTACACAACATACAATGCCAAGGTGCAGGAATCCACGCACATGTTCATAGCTGAATATAAACGGCTCAGTGACATGATCAAGGCTGAGAATAGCCGTATGGTGGTTAATGGTCAGGTCTATGACATTATGCTGATAGATGACCCCATGGGCATGCATGAGCAGCTTGAGATATATCTGAAGTATACAGGAGGGCAGTAATGGGAAATGTGGAGTTCACAGACAACAGAATAAAGGTTGAGGCGGCTCTGGATGATGCCATTGTTGCATTCCTGTATGAATCTGCAGGTGAGATTGAATCTCAGACCAAGGATGCACAGACAAGAACTGACACAGGGCAGACTAAGGGCGCATGGACTCATCATGTAGATGAAGATAAGGGCGAGGCTGTAATTGGAAATCCTTTGGAGAATGCTATCTGGGAAGAGTATGGAACAGGTGAATACGCCTTGAAAAAGAATGGACGTAAAGGCGGATGGTGGGCTCCTGTGGGACCTGATGGAATGAGTTTAAAACAAGCCAGCAAATTCAGTAAGGTAAAAAAGGATAAGGCAGGAAATATAGTAGCTGTTTTTACCTATGGTAAGAAACCTCTCAGACCTTTACAGAAAGCCTTTGACAAGACCAAGAGCAAGATTATCAAGCGGCTTGGCTCTATTCTCAATCAGACATTCAGAGAGTAAGGCGGTGATGGCATGACGACAGAGACATTATCATATATCAACAGTGTACTCAAAGATGAGCTTGAGATTCCATATGCATTCATGGAGTGGCAGGATGACCCGCCGGAGGCATATTTTGTTGGTGAATACTCCGAGGGGGATACTCCCGAGGAAGATGGATGTCAGGAAATAACATTCATCATAGATGGATTCACAAGGGGCCCATGGCTCAGCCTGGAGAAGTACAAGCAGAAGATAGAACAGAATATTAAACGAACGGCAATCCTTACAAGTGGTGCAGGGGTTGCCGTTTTTTATGGGAATGCGTCACCAGTGCCAACAGGGGATGCAGAACTCAAACGTATACAGATCAATTTGACTATTAAAGAATATAAGAATGGAAGGTGATTATATCATGGCAGATACATTAACTTTTGAAGAGTTCAAGTCATCCGGTATCACAGACAAGACACCGAAGAACATTGTGTTTGGTGCCGGAACGATTCACAAAGGGCTCAAGTATGACGCATCAAAAAAGACATGGAACTTTGCTGAATCTCTAATCGGTGCAACATCTGGCGGTACAAAGCTGTCAATCAAGCCTGAGCTCAAGGATATAGAGGTTGATGGTGAGCTTGTTAAAGTTAAGGAGTTAACAGTTAAGACTGGCGAGACAGCACAGATGGATACTAACATGGTGGAGTTGTCGCCTGAGACGATCAAGATGGCTATTATCGGACAGAATGGCACATCAACAGCGGAAGGATACGATGTGATCGAATCCAAGGCAAGAATTGAAAAGGATGATTACATTGAGAACTTCGGATATATAGGAAGATTCTTAGATGGTCGTCCTGTTATCGTGATTTTTGATAACGCTCTCTGTACATCAGGCCTTGAGATAGAGGGCAAGAACAAGGAGAATGGCACATTTGCGCTGACTATGGAGTGCTATGCGGATCTGTCACCGGCAGCTGATACACTGCCATACCACATCTATCTGCCTACTGGTACGACAACGGAGCAGGTTCAGCAGTCTATAGATTCCAGCACAGAAGTAAACTAATTGACATAGAAAAGGAGAGATAATCATGGGAACAACCGAGATAAAAGAGAACAAAGATATAGAAGTAGTAGAGAATGATGAAGTAGTTGAAGAGGCAGAAGCAGTTGAAGATGCCGAGGCAACAGAAGATGTGCAGGAGATCAAACCATATACGCTTAGGAATCCCAAAGCAACAGATATAGCTTCATTCCTGAAGCTGTTCAGTAAGCTGGGAGTAAAGGACTTCAAAGATTCATTCAGCGACAATGGGTTCAAAGAGCTCATTGCAAAAGAACGTGAGAAGCTTGCTGGTGATGGCGAGGATGATGAGGACACATTGAAGTTCCTTGAGAATGTGGGTATTGGTCTTACATTCGAGCTTGCAGATGTGATCCTGATAAAGCTGTCAGACTGTCAGCGTGAGGTATTTGTCTGCCTGTCACACCTGTCAGGAATGACAGTGGATGAGGTAGCAGATCTTGACCTCTCTGTGTTCACACAGATGTTATGGGATGCAGTAACTCTTCCGGGCTTTGCGGATTTTATCAAGGTTGTTTCAAGATTGTACGAGAAGATACACTAGGCTATCTCAAGTTCATGGATCTGATATTTCACAGATATGCGGATCCGTACACTCTGCTTGATACGATGCTAGACAACCAGAGCTTTGATGAGTTTGTATGTACGTTTGTGCGTCTGGACGATGATGATAAGCTCTGGGATATGTATATCCATAAGTGCTGGGAGAATATATCATTTAATGACTTTAAGGCAAGGCTGTATGGCACATCAGGCGGCGGTTCACAGCCTGTCAGATCGGGGGCATTTGAAAGTGGAGACGAACTTGAAGCAACCATAAAGGATTCTATGTCAATCATAGAGAATTTTAAACCATAGGGGCACACAGAACGTGTGTCTCTATTTTTTTATTATCGAGGAAAGGGGGTAGACCCTTTTGGAAGTATTTAAGATACTGGGAAGAATCGCAGTATCAAATGAGGATGCGAATGAGAAAATTGAAGAGACTGGCGACAAGGCAGAGAAGACAAGCAAAAAGATGAGTTCTGTGTTTGGCAATATCGGCAAGTTTGCGCTCAAGGCAGCAAAGGTAGCTGTTGTCGCAACAACGGCTATGGCCACTGGAATAGCTGGCATTACTGCTAAGGCTGTAAGCGAGTATGCGGACTATGAGCAGTTTGTTGGTGGTGTTGAGACACTGTTCAAAGACAGCTCAGATAAGGTTGTTGAGTATGCAAATAATGCATATAAGACGGCGGGACTGTCGGCGAATGATTACATGGACACTGTAACGAGTTTTTCAGCTTCGCTGTTGCAAGGTTTGGAAGGCGATACAGCACAGGCGGCTGAGTATGCGAATCTGGCCATAACAGACATGTCAGATAATGCCAATAAGATGGGCACCAGTATGGAGATGATTCAGAACGCATATCAGGGTTTTGCCAAGCAGAATTATACAATGCTTGACAACTTGAAACTTGGCTATGGTGGTACTGCATCCGAGATGGCAAGGCTTATCAATGACTCTGGTGTACTTGGTGACACTATGACCGTGACAGCAGATAACGTCAACAGTGTATCATTCGATAAGATGATTGAGGCTATTCATGTTGTGCAGACTAACATGGATATAACAGGCACTACCGCAAAAGAGGCAGCCACTACAATACAGGGATCTATCGGCATGATGAAGTCCGCATGGGCTAATCTGCTCATAGGTATGGCAGACCCATCTCAGGATATGGGAGTGCTGATGAATAACCTTGTTGATTCGGCTATGGCTGTAGCAGATAATCTTGTACCAAGGATAGCCAATACACTGCCGAGGGTGGTTACAGGTATATCAAGTCTTGCACAGAAGCTGGCACCGTACATACCGCCTCTTATTGAGCAGTTACTGCCATCGTTGATACAGGGAGCGACATCGTTGTTGTCTGAGGTGGTCAATAATCTGCCCGGAATACTTGAGACATTACTGCCCGGCATAGGTGGGGAATTGGGTCAGTCGATATCAACCGCTCTAAATTCTGTTTTTAGTACATTGACATCGATTTTACCATCGATTCTGCAGTTAGTGGGACCAGTACTGACAGCATTGTCAACATTGCTTGATTTACTTTTACCACCGATGATGCAGATCATTCAGACGATCTTGCCACCGCTTACAAACCTGATAAATATGCTCCTGCCGCCGGTGACTCAGATTATTCAGTCTTTACTGCCTGTTTTGATGGCTATTTTGCAGCCTATACTTGAATTGTTACAGCCGTTTTTGGATATGTTGACACCGATTATCGACTTGGTAATGCAGGTAGTCACACCACTGACAGATCTTATCAATATGATATTACCACCACTGGTGGAATTACTCTCGATGCTGATGGAAGATTATCTAAATGTGCTGAAACCAATCCTTGAATGGTATTGTAAGATGCTTTCAGGGACGCTTAAAGCTGCCATCAAGTTGATAGTTACAGTGATCAATAACTGTAAAGAATCATTTACTGCTGCATGGAGGGGAATTAAGAAAGCATGGAATGCTGCACCGGAATTCTTTAGCAATATATGGTCCAATATTAAGAGTGCATTTTCAGCGGTAGGAACCTGGTTTAGTGATATATTTGGGAAAGCTTGGAGTGGAATAAAGAATGCCTTTTCGCCGATGGTCAACTTTTTTTCTGATACATGGCAGAAGATTAAAGATATATTCGGTAAGGTCGGAACAGCAATAGCGGACGGCCTGAAAGGTGCTGTGACATCAGCGGTCAATGCGATACTGAGCAAGGCTACAGGAATCATCAACGGCTTTATCCGGGCAATTAACTCGGCTATATCTATTTTGAATAAGATCCCTAAGGTGTCGATATCAAGGATAGATGAACTTGACGCTCCTCAGCTTGCTGAAGGTGGTGTGCTTAAGCGTGGTCAGGTCGGTATACTTGAAGGTAATGGAGCTGAGGCTGTAGTGCCACTTGAGAAGAATACTGGCTGGATCAAGAAGGTAGCCGAGGATATGGCAGAGGTTACAGGTGGAGCAGTGACTGGTGATTCGGAATCACTGAAGGTACTTTATAAGATACTGGATATTATAAGACACATAGATGACAACATGTATGAGTGGATACTGACAGCTCTTACAGAGGGTGTGAGATTGAAACTTGACGGCAGAGAGTTCGGAAGGATGGTGAGAAATGCTTGAACAGCTTAGATATGTGAATCATCTCGGTGAAGTTATAGGGTTTGGCAAGAAGGGATTATTTGCCAATTCTAATGACCTCAGAGATTACGAATGGACATATGACAGTGACAGAAGCCGTGCGGAGAACTTCAGAAAAGGGGTGGTTCAAAAGACCATCCCTGTTGTTATATCGGCAGAAAGTAAGAAGAAGTGTATCGATCTTAAGAATAGACTGTACGAAGTCTGTGAAAAAGACATCATAGCAGAACAGAAAGGGAAGCTCTATATAGGTGATTACTATCTTGAATGCTATGTGTATAGCTCCGCCAAGAGCAATTATCTTGATACCGGTACAACAATTAACATATCCCTCAAAGTAGTTGCAGACAGCAAGTGGATAAAGAATGAGATACATAGCTATAGGTATATACCAGATACGTCTACAGATGGTAAAGGCTATGAATACGACTATGACTATGACTATGCTCCGATGACAGATCACATAGGTAAGCTCAGTGTTGATGATATGAAGTCATGCGATTTTATATTAGATATACACAACGGTGCTGCTGATCCTGTCATATATATAGATAATCATTGTTACAGCGTTAAATGTATTGTTAGTGCCGGGGAGCATTTGATAGTCAATACCGCAAAATCTACGGTGACGCTTGTGAAAGCCGATGGTGATACTGTAAATATGTTTAGATACAGAGACAAGCAAAGCGATGTGTTTAAAAGGATATTACCAGGCGATCATCGTGTGATGTGGAATGGAAGTTATGATTTTGATATAACAATCATACACGAAAGGGGCGAGCCAAAATGGACATAAAGCTTGTATATACGGATCCGGTAAGGGTAGAACAGGGCTACTTACATAATTTTAGCATAGATGTTGATGCCGCACAGGATAAGGACTTTGAGATTACGGTAGCACAGGATAACAACATCCTGCAGGGTGGTTCTTGGTGGTATATCAATGGCACTGAGTACGGCGGTATAGTCGATAATGTCGGTGTGGTAACCGCTGACAGGGAGATTAAGTACACCGGACGGAATCTTAGAGGTATCTTGCACGATAAGATTATCGAACCTACTCAGGGTGAAGATTACATGATAGTTTCAGGTGATGCAGTTGCAGTGATCAATAAGCTTATTGAAGCGGCTGGGCTTAGTAGCATATACAGAATGACAGGTGCGTCATGGAATATAGGATCTTATCAGTTTAGTCGATATATAAGCCTATACGATGGTATATGTGCACTTTTGGATAAGCAGAATAAGGTACTTAGATTTGCCATCAAAGATGGGTATGTGACTATGTATAGCGATGATCCAGTTGATCATACAGAGGATAGAGACTGTATGCGACCTGAAATCAACTACAATATCACACAGATCAAGAATAGATATAATCATTTAATCTGTTTAGGACAGGGGGAGCTTAAAGATCGTCAGGTGCTGCACTTGTATGTGGACAGCCAAGGAAACATCACAGATGCACAAGTATATACAGGCATGGAAGAACGCACAGCTGTGTATGATTACAGCTCAGCATCCAGTATTGACGAACTCAGAACCGGAGGTATAGCAAGACTTCAGGAGCTCAATGCAGACAGTCTTGATATGACACTCCCAGATATGTCAATGCAGATAGGTGATATCACAGGTGGTATAGAGAAGATTACAGGAGCAACAGTAAAAAAGCAGATAACAAATATCATAGCGAAGATAGATGATAATAGCATAGACATTGAATACTCAGTGTCGTAGCGGAAAGGGTGGAAATATGAAGATAGTAACAGGCAAGACAGGAAAGCAGCATGTAACAAGCGCAGATGATAGAGTGTTGAATCAGGCCATATGGGGAGAGTCCGGTATCATATCTGGTGAGAGACCATCACTGATAGATGCAAACACGCTTAGAGTGACTCCTTGTGAGATATTACATCAGGGATGTCATGCAAGGATCCTTCCGGGCGAATACGAAGATTTGAAAATTGGCAGTGGAGTAACAGGGCAGAAGCGCATAGATCTTATAGTTGCAAGATACTACATGGATGCTGATGGCATTGAGAGTATGTCATTGATGGTCGTCAAGGGAACGGCTGTATCAAGTGGCACCCCGGTAGCACCCGACATATATACAGGAGATATAAACGCGGGAGCTGCAGTAGCAGACCTCCCGCTTTGGTCGATATTGATAGATAATCTGAGTGTTGGAGATCCTGAGCAGATATGTGCGTCCCTGCCAAGCATGAAAAACAAAGTATCGCACAGTGAGGCATATTCTATAGATGAGACGGATGAAATCGTAAAAGAAGTAAATTCGCATATAACTAAAGTGGAACAGGCTGTAACAGCTGTTGGAAACGTTGCTTCAGAGGCTAATGATACAGCACAGAGTGCCGCAAAAAGCGCACAGTCTGCTGCAACCGCTGCAAAGTCAGCATCAGATGCAGCAGACGCAGCACAGATTGGGGTAGAACAAAACGCTGACAGCATCGAAAAGACCACAAAGATAGCCAAGACCGGCCGGGTCATAAGCAAAACGTCAAGAATTAAGACTACTATTGATGCCAATACAGGAATCAGTGGCGATATGCAGATATTTGAAGTTCCAGCCGGAATAAACGGTGTATTTGCTGTAGTCAAAAAAAAGGATAAGGGTATAGATTACTATGGCTATGATTACACTTTAGATGGTACGTCATGTAAATTTCAGATCAACGCATACAACAATGCAGCTACAGCTGGATCAATAGAGTTAGTAGTCATTTCAATAGGACCGGCGGCATCCCTTGTTCAGGGGGTGTAGTGTATGTATATAGATACAAATACCATCATTGAAGTTGGCAAAGTGATTGGAGCACTGTTGGTGATAGGTGGTTTACTCATATCAATATATAATTGGTATGCGAGGCAGAATGAACAGGATGCGGAGATCAAGAAGATGAAAGAGGATCAGTGCATACTTACATATGGCACACTTGCTTGCCTTAAAGGTCTCAAGGAACTTGGCTGTAATGGACCAGTCACAGAGGCTATTGACAAGATGGAAAAACATCTGAACAAAGCGGCACATGATCAGGAATAGGAAGGAGATATAATCATGGATAAGTTAGCAATTTTATTATTAGTTGTTGCAGCGATTTGCACATTGATCACAGTTATCACAGAGTTTACCAAAGAGGTTGGAATACTGAAGAAGATTCCAACCTCTTTCCAGGTTCTTATAACAAGTCTCATCATATGTGAGATATGCTTGTTTGTAGCATTATCATATTTTGATGTGCGGCTGCTGTGGTATTATCCTGTAGCTGTATTCTTTGGTGCTTTTATTATTGCATTCATATGTACCAGGGGATGGGACTACCTGATTGAAATATTTAAGAGATTTTACAGAGGCGGAGATATAGAGAAAAAGGAGCGTGATGGGAAATGAATGGAATAGACATCAGTGCATGGCAGGGGGATGAAAATATAGACCTTGCCAAAGTGCCGTTTGATTTTTGTATTATCAAAGCGACAGAAGGAACAGACTACAAGAACAGATATCTGACAGCTCATTGCAATAAAGTTTTGAGTAGAAAAAAACTTCTGGGAGTATACCACTATGCAAATGGTGGAGATCCACAGAAAGAGGCTGATAGCTTCCTGGCCTACTGCAAGAAGTACATTGGTAAGGCGGTACTTGTGCTGGATTGGGAAGCAAAGAACAACCATCTGTTTGGTGTCAAAGATTTGGAATGGTGCTTACAGTGGTGCAGCTACGTACAGAAAAAGACAGGCATTAAGCCGCTGATTTACATCCAGAAGAGCGCCATGGATGCCGTGAAGAAAGCTGGATATGGTCTGTGGGTAGCTCAGTACCCAGACTATGTTGAGACCGGATACCAGGAGCACCCATGGAATGAGGGGGCTTATAACTGCCTTATTCGTCAGTATACATCCGTTGGTAAGCTCTCAGGTTACAGTGGCAGCCTTGATCTCAACAAGGCTTATATCAGTGCGGCGAGCTGGAATAAGCTGGCTACTAAGGCTGTGAAGATTGCCACTATTAAGCCGGCAAAGAAGAGTGTCAATACGATTGCAAGGGAAGTCTTGGTTGGCAGGTGGGGCAACGGTGTTGATCGCAAGAGCAGACTGACCAAGGCTGGTTATGACTACAACAAGGTACAGGCTGCAGTAAACAAGCTCGTCAAGGCTTCACAGATGTCTGAGGACAAGAAGATAAATGCGGTTGCGCATGAAGTCATCGCTGGCAAGTGGGGCAATGGTCAGGAGCGTATTGATCGCCTCAGGGCAGCAGGTTATGATCCTGGCAAGATTCAGAAGAGAGTTAATGAGATTTTGAAGTAGAGCAGAGGGCCCATCATAGCAATATGGTGGGCTTTTTTTAGGGGCAATTTAGGGGCAAAAACTTGATTTGCCATGATATTGCCGTGCACAATGAAAGTGTAAAAACGTAGGAATTAAGCCACTTTTGAGCATATGTGAGCATACACAAAAACATAGTGATTTTAAACCTGTGGTTTATCATTGCATATCTAATGTTCAGTCAAAACACAGGTAATCAGCCATTCATCTGCTTCAAAAACTATAATAAAAGAGATGTATATTGTGTATGGGCTATCGGTAGTGAAGCGACAGCAGTCGAACGTGATAGCACATACACAACATACATCTCTTTTTTCATGAACTGAATACAGATGAAGGACTGATTACCGTCCGTCCCTTACTTCTCCGGATGCTCCGTCAGCCAATTCTCGATAACCTGTGCGTCAGAGTGGCACTGTACAAATGTGCCATTGATCCTCTGCGTGCTCTCGATACCCTTTCCTGTGGTGATGACAAGCTCGCCAGGCTGAGCCTCATCGAGTGCTCGCGTCAGAGCCTCCTCTCTGTCGACAATTATATAGCATGGCTTTGTGATGTACTGCTTGATCTCCTTGCAGATATCCTCACAGGACTCAAAACCAGGATCCTCCATGGTGAGAACGACCTTGTCGGCATACTGCTCAGCAAGTCTGCCCATGTCTTCACGGCGTTTCTTGTAACGTTCGCCGCCGCAGCCAAATACGACGGTGATTGACTTTGGCTTCATGGTTTTTTTAACCATCTCATACAGTCTGTACATGCTTATATAGTTGTGGGCGTAGTCAATCATAAATGTACGATCCTTCCAGTGATATACCTGAAGTCGTCCTGGAACGTATATGTCTCTGATACTGCTTCTGATCTGTTCGTTTGGAATGCCGATGAGCAGAGACGAGATGATAGCCGCAACGATGTTCTCCACATTGTAGTCACCTATAAGGTTGGTGTTGTACGCTCTGTTCTCTCCTCCGTATATAAGCTCAAAGTAGCTGTTATGGTCTGTGAGGTCTTCATTGTGGATGCTGGCGAATTCAGTATCCTTTTCAAAGAAATCGTCATCCCTTGACATGAGCTTTTCTACAGATTCCTTGCTTCCATATACAACAACGTGCTTGTCCCTTACTTCATTATATATAGTTTCAAAATATCTTGTGTCACTGTACAGCACAACGTTGTCGCACTGCTTAAGGAAGGATACCTTGCATCCAAGATAGTCCTCCATGGAGGCGTGCTCTGTCGGGCTGATGTGATCGTAGTCGATATTGGTAAATACTCCGACCTTGTAGTGCTCTCCGTAGATACGGTTCATCTTCATGGCCTGGGATGATACCTCCATGATACAGTGAGTGCATCCTTCATTTACCGCCATGTCGAAGTATGTCTGAAGTTCGATAGGCTCCGGAGTGGTGAGTGTGGTTTCAAATACCTTTGTTCCTACGTCTATCTCATGTGTTGAGAATGCAGCACATCTGTTATCAGTGTACTTGTCCAGTATATCCTTCATGACAAATGTGACAGTGGTCTTACCCTTTGTTCCGGTGATACCGACTTTGGTAAGGTTGTCGCCAGGATTGCCGAAGAACCATCTTGCAGCTAGAGCCATGGCCTTTCTTATATCACTGACTATTATATATGGGATGTCTACTCCGTCGTACTTCTGCTGTGACAGGTATACGATAGCACCCTGTGAGATGGCGGATTTCAGATATTCTTCTTTAAAAGAAGCACCCTTGCACACAAAGAATGTGCCCGGAACAACATCCTTGGAATTGATGGTTATATGTGTAGGTGAGATATCTTTGCAATCTTCTGAGTAATCTGTCACCAGCTTCTGCTGATCTAAGATATCCAATAAAGTTGTTAATTGTAAATTTTCTTTCATGGTTTTTCCCCTTGGAATTATTTCTTTAATAATTTCTTTTCAAA
>OHIB01000253.1_pt1 | contig 39507 bp, 36 predicted proteins | sample 1568181 | NCBI WGS metagenome assembly OHIB01 (sample SAMEA3879506, study PRJEB24766) | human gut metagenome | biome: human-associated habitat; feature: feces | place: USA | collected 1985/1987
AAGCTGCTCCGTTTTGAATACTACGCGGTCTATCTCTTTTTGCTTAATTTCACTTAGGATATCTTCCATATCCCTTACTGTAAGGTTCCCATCCGAACTTAATTTCTTTATACGGAGTGCCTGGGAAAGTGATGGTGTGCACTGAGCAAATTCCATTGCATCCAGCATTTCCTTTTGCTCCTTCTTTTTCAGAAATGACAACTGAACTGCCGGGGTAAATCCCATGCTTCCGTCATCCACCTTTTCAAGCATTTCAGGAATAAGTTCCGTTATTTTGATATACCTCTGAACCTGCTTGGGGCTGTCTCCGCATTCTTCTCCAATGAGCTCAATGCTTTTCTTTCCCAAATTATGGTCTACCTGACCACATTTTCTTCTTCCTGCCTTCCTTTTGATTGCTTCATACTTCATTTTGTAAGCAAATGCTTTTTCACTTGGACTGATCATTTCCCGTTGTAAATTTGAATCAACCATAGATACAACCGCTTCATCATCTTTTAATACGCGAATGATCACAGGTACCTTACGATAACCGATCTTTTCAGCTGCAAATTTTCTTCTGTGACCCGATATGATCTCATAAGTTCCATCCTGCCTCGGTCTGACTATCAGAGGATTTAATATTCCATACTTCTTAATGCTCTCCTGTAATTCAATCATCTGACTGTCCGCCTGAACCTTGAATGGATGGTTTACAAATCCCCGAAGTCTTTCCAGCTCAATCTCTACAACTCTTTCATCCTGATTCTGCAATTCCTTCTTTTCTTCCATAGGCAATTTCCTTTCCCTGAACGTAAAAAAGCCCGTCCAGAATAGATTGTATTTCTCTAATCTGAACGGACTCTTCCGACAGGCCTGATATCACAGACAAGAATATCGTGTTTTGTTTCACTTCTTTTCCTAATTTTACACCCCAAAGCTCATCCTACATTGTAGTTAATCCCTTTGTGTGACAAATCAGAAAATGTGAATCGGTGACAAGCATCCATTCCCGCTGACAAAATCAGTATTTTCAACCTTGTTTCGCTGACAAATTTGTCACTAAAATTGCAATTCTGCATGAAAAAAGCGGCAATGAAACTATCTTCATTACCGCTAAAAATGAGCGTCTCCTATAGGAATCGAACCTACAATAGAGTCTTAGGAGGACCCCGTTATATCCATTTAACTAAGGAGACAAATGCCGTATTTTCGGGCTTCTCAGCTCTTTTGGCTCCGGCTGCCATATCTATGAATTCAATCACTCTTGTGATGAATTTCCATTGTATCTAATTTTGACATTCAGGGCAATCCCTGTTGGAATCGAACTCTGACTTATCACTTCTCAACTTCCATAAGTCTCAACCATGATTGAACCTTAGGAGGCGCTTGTTATATCCATTTAACTACGAGAACAAATGCCATATTTTCAAGCTTTTCAGCCTTTTTCGGTTACGGTGACCTTCTTTATGAACTCAATCACTTTTGTGATGAATCATCTGTTTTCTTATTTCGACATTTCTATATGCCACAGTTCAAATCGAACTCTTAGTTATCGCCTTTTACTCACTCACGGCTCTAACCATGGTTATGTCTTAGGAGGCGCTTGTTATATCCATTTAACTATAGGAACATATGCACAATTGTTAGTATACCGAAAATATTGTTATTTTGCAACATTATTCCTCAGGAAAATTGATATATCCCTGCAGCCAGATAGATCCCTTAAAACGACGTCCCACCTGAGGTTCACCGTAGAGGTCTTTTTCGTTAATGCACACATCAAAAGTCAATTCATTGCACAGAATCGTAAGAATATATACCTTTTCTCCGGTAATATCATTGGTCACCAGGCGAAACTCTGTAATCTCTCCCAGTACTGAGTACTGGTCGCACTCCACACCGTAAGGCATAAAATAGGTGTCCACCAGACTGAAAATATCGTTCTTCTGTATCTTCCGGGAGATAGTGGTATACATATCCATATCTTCAAGTGTCAATGTCTCAATGGCATCTTCGTCTCCCTGTCTGGCAGCGGCCAGGAGTTTATTACGATTGGCAGAATCTTTTTTCACGCGCAGGACCTGTTCTTCATCCTTTTTTATAGGTAGAAGAATACTGCCCTTCAGAGACAATCCGGATAAGGTAAGTGTAGTACCGCGGATTGGTAACTTTCCGGTGCTTTGTGCTTTGATATAGGGAATACGATTCCGCAGATAAAAAATCAGAGAGATTCCCACCTTGATATCATCGCAGATACCGGCATAGGAATCCTTATCCGCATGGCGTTCCACAGAGACATCTTCATACGAAGTAATGCCGCTTCCCGTCAGATACGGAAAATAGTATTCGTAGATAAACTTATCGTTATCATCAAATTCTCCACAGACAGCCACACCAAAGGTACCGGATTCTGCGGTACCCTTAGTGTGTGTGTGATTTTTGCTGAATTCTCCTAGGAGAATGCCCTCCTGATTCATGGTATATGCACGATGATCGGAATTCATGATCACGTCTGTCAGTAATTCTTTTAATTTCTTTCGGTCCGTATATTCACTGAATCCGATGGCTCTCATATATTTATGCAAAAAATCACCTTCTTTCCATCTGTATCGTCTATTATAGATGAATTTTCTATGCTTCGCATGGGTGAGCTATTCTATCATTTCTTAGGCAGGACTTTCTCCTTACCACCCATGTAAGGACGCAGAGCTACGGGAATGTTCACACTGCCATCCTCATTTACATTATTCTCCAGGAATGCGATCAGTCCTCTGGGAGAAGCCAGTACGGTATTGTTCAGTGTGTGTACCAGATAAGTTCCATTTTCACCCTTGGTTCGGATACCCAGTCGTCTTGCCTGCGCATCACCCAGGGTAGAACAGGAACCAACCTCGAAATACTTCTTCTGTCTGGGACTCCATGCTTCTACATCGCAGGATTTTACTTTCAGATCTGCCAGATCACCACTACAACACTCCAGGGTACGAACGGGTACATCCAGACTGCGGAAGAATTCTACGGTGTAAGACCACATCTTGTTATACCAGTCCATGGAATCCTCAGGCTTACACAGAACTACCATCTCCTGCTTCTCGAACTGGTGTACACGGTATACACCTCTCTCCTCAATGCCGTGGGAACCTACTTCCTTACGGAAGCAAGGAGAATAAGAAGTCATGGTAATGGGCAGGCTCTTCTCTTCTACAATCTGACCCTTGAACTTACCGATCATGGAATGCTCGGAAGTACCGATCAGGTACAGATCCTCTCCTTCAATCTTATACATCATGGCTTCCATTTCTGCGAAACTCATAACGCCGTTTACTACGCTGCTGCGGATCATGAAAGGAGGAATGCAATAGGTGAATCCCTTATCGATCATGAAGTCTCTTGCATAGCTGATCATTGCAGAATGGATTCTTGCTGCATCACCCATCAGATAATAGAAACCATTACCGCTGGTACGTCCTGCGCTCTCCTTGTCCAGACCGTTCAGACGATCCAGGATATCTGCATGATAAGGAACCTCAAAATCAGGAACTACGGGCTCGCCGAATTTCTCGATCTCTACGTTCTGGCTGTCGTCCTTACCGATAGGCACAGATTCATCAATGATATTGGGAATGACCATCATGATCTTGGTGATCTTCTCCTGAAGTTCGGTCTCGGAAGCTTCCAGTTCAGCCAGACGCTTTGCACCGGCAGCTACTTCTGCTTTCTTGGCTTCTGCCTCTTCCTTCTTGCCCTGACCCATCAGTGCACCGATTTCTTTGGAAATACGGTTTCTGGATGCACGCAGATCATCTGCTTCCTGCTTTGCCTTTCTGCTCTCGGCATCCAGTGCGATCACCTCATCTACCAGAGAGAGCTTTTCATCCTGGAATTTTTTGCGGATGTTCTCCTTGACCACCTCGGGATTTTCTCTTAAAAATTTAATGTCTATCATGACTTCCTCCATTCTGCCATTCTGATCTGAACAGCATTATTCTAATCCTTTTTCAATATACACATTCAGAACTTTCACAAGATCCAGTATCTTCTCTTCTTTTAATTTCTGTCCGTTTTTATCCCGGATAATCCGGATCACAGGACGATCCTGAAAATCTTTGTTCTGCGATACTACGATTGCTTCTTCTCCGTCACTGGTAAGCACATGGCTTCCGGCGGGGTAGACTGCAGTAAAACTTAAAAACGCGTCTACTATTTTACCATTATATTTCACATTTTTAAAGCTTTTTAAATATTCTACCGCTTCATATACTTTGCTGCGTCTCTGAGCAATACCACAGATCATCTCATCAAAGGCATCACATACCATTACGATCTGGCAAGAGAAAGGAATCTCCGCTTCTTTTAATTTGAGAGGAAAACCAGATCCATCCAGTCTCTCATGATGATACAGAATGATCTTCTTCACCTCATCAGAGATCCAGTCCTCATCCTTGACGGAAGTATATCCGTAGACCGGATGCTTCTTATACTCAGCCAGTGCTTCCGGCTTCATATCCTCCATGGATTTATCTTCGTAATCCAAAGTCGTATATCTGAGTCCGATATCATGTAACAGACAGCCTACACCGATATCATGAATCACACTTTTATCTAGCTTCAGCCGAAGCGCTGTCAGAATTGCCATGGAACTTAAGCTGATGGAATGTTCATAGATATCTGCACTTCTCTCCCGGATGTCAAATACTTTTTCTATGACTTCTTTTTCATCCAGTATATTCGTAATAATCTCATCTGCCGCCTGGGTCAGTCCCTGCAGTTCTTTATTATTGTGATAAGTGTGTCTCTCAAGAATACTTTTTACTTTATTTTTTATCGTTTTTTCTATATCGTTTTTAAGTATTACTATTTCATTTGCCTGGTCTTCTTTTACATAGACCTCCAGGATACCCATTTCTTCTATTTTAGAAATATACTCTTTTTTTAATACTACGCCTTCCGGAAGAATGATCTGATAATCCCAAGTCATCAATGACTGTGCAAGAATTTCGTTTCCGGTCAGCTCGCTCAGTTTCATCCTCTTCATATGCTGCTTCCTCTTTTATTCCCCCATTGCTATGGAAAGTGCTTCTGCCTCCTCAGCTCCCAGATCGATCGCACACTGTCCGAGTTTGATCTCCTTAGTGTAAGAATAACAACCCTCAGAACTATGAACGGAATTAATAATAAATCCATTATTATTTTCATCCAGCAGTGCCAGAGAAAAACTCAGCTGTCCTCCCATCTGATTAAATGCATCGTATTTTACCAGACCCATTTTCTGATAAGCGGATTCCATATTCTTATATAAAGTACGAATATCCTTTTTATTTTTCTCTGTATTTGCCTTGAGGAATTTATTGTCCTCATATAGACCTGCAATATCCTGTTCCAGACTGGTACCGTCTTTACCGGTGAGAAATTTATCCAGTCTCTTTTTTAATTTACTCGTCTTCCGGATCTGCACGATCAACAGAATCAGAAAAATGAGTAACAGCAGGATTGTCACTGTCATTCCGATCAGAAGGTATCCTAAGTCAAATCCACCCAGACCGATCTGATTTAAAAAAGCACTACCTGTCATAATACTCTCCTTTGTATCTCTTCTCTTTACTTGTCTCTCTTATTTATTCAGTACATCCAGGAGTCTGTCCAAATCTTCATGATTGTAAAATTCAATTTCGATCTTACCGGATCCCTCTCCCTTAGATGTAACTGTTACTTTTCTTCCAAGCTTTTGTTTCAGTTTTTCTTCAATATCCTGGTAGATCACCTGCATGGTTTTATCATCTACTTTTTTGGGCTTTGCAGGTTTATGTAAATTTTTTACCAGTTTCTCTACATCACGTACGCTCAGCTTTTCATCAAAAATACGCTGTGCCAGATTATACTGTTCTTCCGGATTCTCCACTGCCAGTAATGCTCTCGCATGTCCGGTACTGATCATCTCATCTACCACCATGCGCTGTACTTCTTCGTTCAGTTTCAGAAGTCGGATAGAGTTGGTAACCGCTGCACGGCTCTTGGATACTCTCTCTGCAACTTCATCCTGCTTCAGATGAAACTCTGTTAAGAGTCGCTTGTATGCCTGTGCTTCTTCAATCGGATTCAGATCTTCACGCTGGATATTCTCAATCAAGGAAATCTCCACAATCTCCTGTTCCGTATAATTACGGATGATAACCGGAACTTCCTTCAGACCTGCCAGCTTTGCTGCACGCCATCTTCTCTCACCGGCAATGATTTCATAATAATCTTTGCGGTCCTGTACCAAAATCGGCTGCAACAGACCGAACTGCTTAATAGAATCTGCCAGCTCCTGCAGAGCATCCTCATCAAAATTTTTACGAGGCTGTTCTCTGTTAGGCTCTACCTTTGTGATCTTCACAAGGGTCTGCGGTTCTTCTCCCTCTGTTGTCTCTGTCTTTGATTTTGCTGCTGTTTCTTTTTTTGTCTTTGTCTCCCCTAATGCATTAGGTATTAGAGAATCCAAACCTTTTCCCAATCCTCTTGCTGCCATACCGTTCTTCTCCTCTATTTTTTACTTGTTTTTAATTACTTCTTCTGCAAGCTGCATGTAAGCTTCTGCTCCGGCAGATTTTGGATCATACATATTAATAGGCATACCATAACTGGGAGCTTCTGCTAATCTGATATTTCGGGGAATTAATGTATTATACACCTTTTGATTCAGATTTTGTTTAACATTTTCTACCACCTGCATAGACAGATTGGTACGGGAATCGTACATAGTGAAAACAACACCATCAATTCTAAGATCCGGATTCAGTCTCTCTTTTACCAGATTAATAGTGTGGATCAACTGGCTCAATCCTTCCAGTGCATAATATTCACATTGAATGGGAACCAGCACACTGTCTGCTGTAGTCATGGAATTAATCGTTAACATATTCAGAGAAGGAGGACAATCAATGATAATAAAATCATAATCATCCTTAACATAATCCACTTCGTTCTTTAATATATATTCCTTCTTATCTACTCCGATCAGTTCGATCTCAGCAGCTGCCAGATTTACATTGGAAGGAACTACCGATACATTCTTGATAATATTTGAAATAATACAATCTCTGATAGAACACTCTCCCAGGATTAGTTCATAAATTGTATTTTCCAATTCATTTTTTTCGATACCAAATCCACTGGTAGTATTTCCCTGTGGATCTGTGTCGATTACTAATACCTTTTTACCTTTTGCAGCCAGAGATGCAGACAAATTAATGGACGTAGTTGTCTTACCTACGCCACCCTTCTGGTTTGCTATTGCAATAATTCTACCCATACTTTTTTCACCATGTCTTTCTTAATGATTTAGCCGTGCAAACCTCTGGACTGTCTGTCCATATCTTCTACAACAATATCATAGATTTCTCCGAGAGAAGCACAATACTCCAGAACCTTCCAGGGCTCATTGGTATGAAAATGAATCTTGATCAGCTCTTCATCTCCTACTGCCAACAAGCAATCACCTTTGAAATGTTCTGTAATGTAGTCATTAATTTCATCTTCATCCAGATTGGTACCTTCAATTAATAATTGTGTATCATATTTGAATTCTAACATTATGAATCCTCCATTCTGTATTTGTGAAACCACTCTATAATAATAGCATGAGCATTTCTATGTTACAAGGTAAAAATACTACAAAAAGTTGATACTTTATTCGCATTTATAGGAAAATACTAGATATTGTGGCTGTGTATTTGTTGTTTTTTTCATAAGTATTATGTTTCACGCTTCTTTTGTAATATGTTTCACAAATTTAGCCACTATATCTTGGGTGGTAATGTTTCACGTGAAACATTATGTAGTATGATTTTCATATAGACTCATAAAATGTTTCACGTGAAACATTTTATGTAATTAACCCCTACATCTAGTGAACAAATTAATTTAAAAGAATATCTATGTAACTTGTTTTGTTTTAACATCTATGCTAGGATAAAAATGCTAGTGGCACAAGTAAGCACAAACTGATTTGGAGTAGAAAATTGAATTTTGATTTGCGATTCCTCCGACGAAAGGAATCGTCTGCGGAATGGAGATTAATATGGCTATTGATAAAGTAAGAGAATATTTCAAAACCTATCAGATGGATGATCATATTTTGGAATTTGATGTTTCGAGTGCAACCGTAGAATTAGCAGCGGAAGCTTTACATTGTGAAGGAAAACGAATTGCTAAGACAATGTCCTTCTTAATTGGTGATCAGCCAATGTTAATAGTAACTGCTGGAGATACAAAAATCGATAATGCGAAATACAAACACTTTTTCGGAGCAAAAGCAAAAATGATTCCGGGGGATGAAGTAGAAAGAATTATTGGTCATGCCATTGGCGGTGTATGTCCGTTTGCAGTGAATGATAATGTGAAAGTATACTTAGACGAATCTTTGCAAAGATTTGAAACTGTATTTCCGGCTGCAGGAAGTCCTAACAGTGCAATTGAATTAACAATCCCTGAATTAGAAAAATACTCAAACTTCCTGCAGTGGATAGATGTCTGCAAAGGTTGGCAGGAATCTAATACAATTTAATCAGATTATTTTTGATAGCAAACACAGCTGCCTGTGTTCGATCGGATACATCAATTTTTTTAAAGATATTAGAAATGTGATTTTTTACTGTTCTCTCACTGATATTCAGAGATGTTGCAATTTCCTTATTGAACATTCCGTTAGCAACCTCAATAAGTACTTCCAACTCTCTCTTCGTCAAACTGTTGATTTTTTCTTTGTCAATATCTCTGGATACCAGTCGGCTGTTCAAAGCCGGTACCAGACTGGGTTGAATATAAGTTTCTCCCTGCATAATACAATTAATGGCTTTTTTCAGTTCTGCAGATTCTGCATCTTTCATGATATAACCATCTACGCCAATGTCCACAGCCTTTAAAAGATATTCAACTTCATTGTGTACCGTTAATACCAATACTTTAACAGAGATGTTCTTCTTCTTAATCTCCTGCAGAACTTCTATTCCATTCATAACAGGCATATTAATATCCAAAAGAAGTATATCAGGATGAATAGAAAGTAATTGTTCCATACATTCTACACCATTATTAGCTTCGGCAATCACAGAAATAGTACCATCAAATTCCAGTAATTGACGAATTCCTTCTCTCATAAGAACATGATCATCTGCCAACATAACTTTTATACTCATATATATCCTCACTTACTTGTATATACTTATTCTTTGTCCTTGCTGTCCTATTTTTCAGCTAAATGTAAATCTAAAGGAATCTTAATATCTATCGTAGTTCCCTGACCAATCTCAGAACTTATATGTATTGTACCGTTCAGTAGAACGACACCCTCATGAATCAATGCTAATCCAAAATGACTGTTTGCTTTATCTTCCACTTCTTCCATGGTAAATCCCTTACCATTATCTTGGATTAAAATTTCATATTGCTGCTCTGTTTTTTTACAATGGAATAATACCCTGGTAGCCTGTGAATGCTTTTTAATATTCAACAGACATTCCTGAACCACACGGTATAAGGTAATACAAAAATAGTCATCTTTTCACATGAAACATCATCGATTTCCACATCCATTATGTAGTCTCTGTCAGCATTCAAAAAATCCAGTAATCTTTCAAAGGAAGCCTTTAATCCCAGATCATCAAATGTCATAGGACGCAGATTGAAAATAGTACTTCTGATATCTTCAATGACATTATGCAATCCTTTACTCACAGAATTCAATTCCATCTTTGCTTTGGAAGGATCCTTATCAATATATAAGGAAGCCAGTTCAATCATATGAACAAAATGGGCAATATTCTGCAAGGAAGTATCATGAAGTTCGGAAACAATTCTTTTTCTCTCCGTCTCCAACATCTCCACAATTTTCTTACCATTTTCTGTATTACAACTACACTCATTCTTTTGTACATTTTCATTATTGTTCATATATCACCTTATAGAACATATGTTCTATTTAGAAATATTCCATTATATTTATCATATAGGAATAATATTATTGTGTAAAACTCTTTTTATTAATAAAAATAAATCTTAACACAATTTTTACATTGGATTCTCTTCGTTTTATGACAAAGGTTCCTTGGATGGCAATCCGGCTTTTCTGGGATATTTTGCAGGTGTGGAATTTTGCTTTGTAATAATAAACAGATTCCGATAAATATCCGAATCGGGAAGTGTAAATTCAACCTGTCCATCCATTTTTCCACCTAGTATCTTCACAGCATGCTGTGCGGCATTCATCTCTTCTGTTATTTTTTCAGATTTATAAGAGATAAATTTGCCGCCGACCTTTACAAAAGGAAGGCAATATTCTGACAATGTGGAAAGATTTGCCACTGCCCTGGATACACAAAGATCATATTTTTCTCTGCATTTTCCAGGCTTGGCATAATCCTCCGCACGACCATGAACTGTCTCTACACCGGTAAGCCCTAAAGCAGAGATCACCTCATTTAAAAAATTGATTCTCTTATTCAGGGAATCCAATAAGGTAACCTGGAGATTCGGAAATGCAATCTTCAATGCAAGCCCCGGAAAACCTGCTCCGGTTCCAACATCGATCACTGTTTTATTCTGTGTCACATCGTAAGCTTTGCAGAGAGAAATACTATCCACAAAATGTTTCTTCATGACTTCATCATATTCTGTAATTGCGGTAAGGTTCATTACCTCATTCCACTCCACCAGCACCTCAAAATATTTCAGAAATTGCCGGATCTGTTCATCACTTAAGGTTACACCCAGTGCCTTACAATCTTTTTCAAATTGTTCTGTGTTATATTCTGCCATGCATTCCTCCGGAATTCATATTAACTATGATTTTTTACATTATAATGTTCCAGGTACACTAACAATACGGAAATATCTGCAGGAGATACTCCTGAGATACGGGAGGCCTGTCCTACGGAAATCGGACGGAATTCCTTCAGTTTCTGTCTGGCTTCCAGTCGAAGGGAAGGAACTTCATCGTAATTCAGATTATCCGGAATTAATTTTTTCTCCATCTTACGATACTGTTCAACCTGACGTTTCTGTCTGATAATATATCCTTCATATTTAATTTCAATTTCTACCTGTTCCACAACAGCCGAAGGAAGAGGTTTTCGTTCCTTATCAATAGGAGCCAGTGCCGCATATCCAAGCTCCGGTCTGCAGATCAGTTCTGCCAGAGTAGCTGCCGTTTTCAGAGTAGAGCTGCCACACTCTTCTAAGAAATGCTGGATCTCTTTATTGGCACCTACTGAAGTATTTTTCAGTCTCTGAATTTCCTGATCGATGAGTTCTTCCTTTTCAATCAGAGCATCATACTCCTGCTGTGAGATGAGACCGATCTCATAGCCTTTCTTACGAAGACGCAGATCTGCATTGTCCTGACGAAGCAACAGACGATACTCCGCTCTGGAGGTCATCATACGATAAGGTTCTCTGTTATCTTTAGTAACCAGATCATCGATCAATACTCCGATATAGCTTTCGGAACGATCCAGAATCAGCGGATCTCTGTGCAGAATAGACATTGCCGCATTGATACCGGCGATTAGTCCCTGGGAAGCTGCCTCTTCGTATCCACTGCTTCCGTTAAACTGTCCACCACTGAACAGTCCAATGATATTTTTGAATTCCAGGGAAGGATTCAACTGTTTCGCATTAATACAGTCATATTCAATTGCGTAAGCATTTCTAACGATTTCACAGTGTTCCAGTCCCGGAACAGTACGATACATAGCTAATTGTACATCTTCCGGAAGAGATGAGGACATTCCACCAACATACATTTCATTCGTGTGCAACCCCTCCGGCTCAATAAATACCTGATGTCTCTCTTTTTCCGCAAATTTTACAACCTTATCTTCAATCGAAGGACAATATCTGGGACCTGTTCCTTCGATAATACCCGCATAAATTGGAGAACGATCCAAGTTATTCCGGATGATTTCATGCGTATTTTTATTCGTATAAGTCAGCCAACAGGAAGCCTGTTCTTTCTGTACAGATTCAGGGTCTGTGGAAAAAGAAAAAGGAACCACTTTCTCATCTCCGAACTGCTCTTCCATTTTGGAAAAATCAAGAGAACGCTTATCCATTCTGGCAGGAGTTCCTGTCTTAAAACGACGCATTTCTATTCCCATTGCTTTCAGAGAATCCGTAAGATGATTTGCTGCCTGCAATCCATTAGGTCCGGTATAAGTAATAGATTCACCGCACAAACATCTCGCACGAAGATATGTACCGGTGCAAAGGACCACAGCCTTACATTCATAGATGGCTCCGGTAAAGGTTTTGACACCTGTGATCTTTTTCTTATGATCTTCTGTTTCCTCCCAGAGAAGTTCACAGACTTCCGCCTGTTTGATCAACAGATTATCCTGATTTTCCAATACTTTACGCATTGCCCTGGAATATTCCGCTTTATCCGCCTGTGCACGCAATGAGTGTACTGCAGGACCTTTGGAGACATTTAACATTTTGGACTGGATAAAAGTTTTATCAATATTTTTACCCATCTCTCCACCCAAAGCATCCAATTCTCTTACCAGATGTCCCTTGGATGAACCACCGACGTTCGGATTGCAGGGCATCAAAGCAATACTATCTACACTTACCGTAAATATCACTGTCTGAAGTCCCAGCCTTGCACAGGCAAGAGCAGCTTCACATCCGGCATGACCGGCACCTACCACACATACATCCACTTGTTTTTTTAGTTCCATGTTATTTATTCCTCTTAGTTATTACTTTCCCATACAAAATTTTGAGAAAATCTCATTGACCACATCTTCATCTACTTCTTCCCCGATGATCTTGCCCAGAGAAGCATATGCACTTGTCAGATCGATAGAATAAAAATCTTCGGGCATTCCATCTTCAATACTTCTCTCTACCAATTTCAAACTATTCAAAGCATCCTGAAGAGCTTCTTTATGTCTGAGGTTGGTAACTACCAATTCATTATTATGTTTTAATTCACCCTCAAAAAACATATTCCGAATGGTCTCTTCCAGTTCTTCCATTCCGGAATTTTCCGAAGAGGGATCAATAGTAGAAGTACGAAGGATACGAATATCCTCGCTATGTTTTAATCTTTTTACCAGATTTTCTTTCAGGCTTTCTTCTGTGATTTTATTTTCCAGATCTGATTTATTCAAAAGAATAATTGCCTTTTTGTCATCCAGTAAGGAAATAATATTCTGATCGTCCTCATCAATATTTCCTGAAGCATCTACCACATATAAAATAAGATCAGCATCCATAGCATATTTTTTGGCCCGTTCCACACCGATCTTCTCAACCACATCCTGTGTTTCATGAATTCCGGCGGTATCGATCATATTCAGACTGATTCCGTGCAGATTGATTGTCTCATGCAGGGCATCTCTGGTAGTACCCGCAATCTCTGTAACAATAGCTCTGTCTTCTCCCAGCATCATATTAAGCAGTGAAGATTTTCCAGCATTAGGCTTACCTACAATCACGGTGGATATTCCTTCTTTGATAAGTCTTCCATTATCAGCTGTAGCTAAAAGCTTCGCAATCTCTTGTTGAAAATAAGTAACCTTTGCGGCCAGCTGCTCCGGATATCCATCCAGACTGATATGTTCCGGATCATCCAATGCAGATTCGATAAAAGCAATCTGATATAAAATATCTTCCCGCAATGTGTGTATTTTGTTCGAAAGCTGTCCCTTTAACTGACTTACCGAAGAAGAAAGAGCATATTCATTCTGCGAATGAATCACATCGATAACAGCTTCCGCCCGGGATAGATCAATTCTACCGTTCAAAAAAGCCCTTTTTGTAAATTCACCCGGCTGCGCCAGTCTGGCACCGGCATGCAGTACCGCTTCCAATACTTTCTGCATAACCAACACACCGCCATGACAGTTGATCTCTACTGTATCTTCCGTGGTATAACTCCTCGGAGCTTTCATGACAGCAACCATAACTTCATCAATTACATTTTCATCCGAATCGACAATGTAACCATAATGAATCGTATGACTCTGTACCTTTGTCAAGATTCTCCTGCCGGCTGCAGAACGAAAAATATTATCTATTATATATATGGCATTTTCGCCGCTAATTCTTACAATCCCGATTCCGGAATCCGATAACGCTGTTGCAATGGCAGCAATTGTTTCGTTTTCATATTTTTCCATATTAACGCTCACTATTGTCTATTTTGCATCAAACACTCTTCCGGTGGGAATCAATGTAGATTCATCACCTGCATAACCTGTTTGCATATATTCTACCATATGATCTTCTCCAAGAATCTTTCCCTTATTCCATTTATTTTTTAACCAGCTTTTCATTTTTGTATATCTCCTTAAAATATAGACAATTATACTCCAAAAAAAGGGCAGTTGTAAATAAAGCCGGTAAATAGAATGAAATTCTAATACCGGCTTTTCATCACATTATTGTAATCTTCACTTTGATTATTTCTTCAAAGTAACTACAACTCTTCGGAAAGGTTCCTCACCTTCGCTGTGTGTGGTAACATATTTATCATTCTGCAATGCGGAATGAATAATTCTTCTCTCATAAGGATTCATGGGCTCCAGAGATACGCTTCTCTTGGTTCTCTTAACCTTATAAGCAATGTTTTTAGCAAGATTCTCAAGAGTTTCTTTTCTGCGCTGACGATAATTCTCGGTGTCAACCTTTACATGAATATACTCTTCAGATTCTTTGTTCACCACCAGAGATACCAGGTACTGGAGGGAATCCAATGTCTGTCCTCTCTTACCGATCAGAACACCCATCTCATTACCGCTTAATTCGATATCCATGTTCTTCTCTTCTTCGTTGTACTTAATGGCAATTACTACTTCCATATTCATTGCCTGGAATACATCGTTTAAGAATACTCTGGCAACCTCTTCTACAGAACTTTTTTTAACAGATGCTTTGATCACAGCAGCCTTTGCTCCGATTCCTAAAAATCCGGAAGAACCCTCTTCTACTACTTCATAATCCAGCTTATCACTGGTAACACCCAGCTTCTGGCAAGCTTCTGTAATAGCATCACTGACTGTCTTTGCAGATACTTCGATCATGTCCATATTATTTACCTCCTCAATTATTAAGGAAACTTTCTATTTACGGCTGTTTTTCTCGTTATAGTCTCTGACCATATTAGCCTTAGACATCATACTTCCGGGTTTTGCTTCTTTTACTTCGGAATAGCTGTCAGCAGATACTTCACTATTATCTATTTTAGAAGAAATATTTGCTTTCTTCTGAATATTTTTCGTATTCATGCTTGCATAAGCATTCAGTTTTTCCTGCTGTTCCTTCATTTTTTCAAGCTTTTTCGCACTCTTCTCAGAATTTTTCTTGATAATATCATCAAAATTCATCTTATCAATATGCTTATTGATCACTATCTGCTGGATACTTCTGACAACGCTACCTGCAACCCAGTACAGACCCAGACCGGAAGGTAATGTAAAACAGAACCATGCAGACATCAGAGGCATGATCATATTCATAGTCTTCATGGAAGAAGCCATTGCTGCCGCCTGATCATTGCCATTGTTAGAAGAAGTATCCTGCTGAGGCATCAGCTTTACGTTGATCCATTGTGTCAAAGCAGACAGAACCGGAATAGCAATTGCTCCGATTACTAAAAGCCATGCTCCGTTAGCCCATGCTTCCTTCAACACATAAGAAGGAGAGTTGCCGATATTCAGTCCTAAAAAATTATTATACTCTTCCAGCTTGCTTACCGTATTGGTCACATCTGCTGCAAGAGAAGGAAACTTCTCACTGATACTTGCAAAATCAGCGGTAGATGCCTTGTTCAGACAGTCAATGATCGTATTCTGTACATATTCACTGTGAGTACCGGCTACAAAGCCTGCATTCGTGAACTGCTTACTGTACATAGCGGAATTGCTCAGATTCTGAACCAGCTCCGTTGCACCGGCTGTATCAATAATATTATCTACCAGAGGGAAGAAGGCTTCCTTAACTCTACCGACATAAGCAGGAATTGCATAAATTACACGATACAGAGCAAACAGAATAGGCATCTGGATCAACATATACAGACAGCTGCCGGTAGGAGATACACCATACTTTGCATATACTGCCTGGATTTCCTGATTCTGTGCCAACTGAGCATCCTGATCCTTACGATTCTTGTATTTTGCCTGAATCGCCTGAATCTCAGGATTCATTTTAGCAGACAGCTTAGAGAATTTCTGCTGCTTGATGGTAAGAGGCATCATCAACAGGTTAACAACAATTGTAAAAAGGATGATTGCGAGACCGATATTGGGAATACCGATCATATTCAGAACTTCGAAGATTCCTTCCATTATCTTACCCAGAAGCCAGGCTACCTGTCCGATAATGAATGTGGAATTCTGTGTCAAAAGAATACCGTTCATTTATCCTCCTAATAAGTGCCATTATTTAAAATTTTACGGTACCGGATCATATCCACCCTTGGAAAAAGGATTACACCTCAAAATTCTCCAGGCTGCCAAAAGTCCTCCCTTGATCACACCATATTTTTCAATGGCTTCCAGACCATATTGAGAACAACTGGGAACATAAGGACATTTGGTTCCCTTATAAGGCGAAATATATTTCTGATAAAATCTTATCATGGCTATCAATATTTTTTTCATATACGATTCTAATTTAGTCATTATAAAAATAAATTTTTATAATATGATGAAGTTTTGCAAGATGTAACAATGCGCTCTCCGCTTCTTCATATCCTATGAAAGCTGCACCGGGTCTTGCAATGATTACCATATCCAAACCACTATTGAATACACTTTCATGTAATCTGTAACTTTCTCTGACCAGTCGTGTAATCCTGTGTCTTACCACACTATTACCGACTTTTTTACTTACACTGATTCCGATTCTGTTCTTATCAAGGCCATTTTCCTTAACATACATGATAAAGTACTTATTAGCATAAGATCTGCCATTCTTGTACACAAAACGGAACTGTTCATTTTTCTTTAATGATTCCGAAAACTGCATGCAATCCTCCAACCGTGAAAGTTAAGAGAAAAAAAGGTCACATTGCTGTGACCTATGCGGATAATTTCTTTCTTCCTTTTGCACGTCTTGCTGCTAAAACTTTTCTTCCACCGGGAGTACTCATTCTGGCTCTGAAACCGTGAACCTTGGAATGGGAACGCTTTTTAGGCTGAAATGTCATCTTCATGGAAAGGCACCTCCTTCTCTAAACCTTCTTATATAAAAAGGTAAACATATTTTTCAACAATTGGGCGCATAAAAATACGCCTTCCTTTCGGAAAATAGCATATTGATTGTAATGTAAAAGCCCATCAATGTCAAGCAAAAATCAATAAAAATGCTGAAAAATCAAGAGGAAACGAGCTTTTTAAAATTCTAAAATTTTTTAAAATTAAGTTATCCACATAGATATACACCATTTTTACCCACAAACGAGTTATCCACACCTTGTTGATTATTTGTGGATATTTTTATTTTTCATAGGGATATTATGTGTAAATCACGTGTAAAAGTGGACAAGTATCCAGTAAATGTGGATATCTTAAAATTTCACTTATTTATCCACATTTACACATCGCTATCCACAATCCCTGTTTATATTACAAGTTATAAACAACTTTATCAACAGATTGTGGATAACTTTATACATGACCTGTTCATAACTTGCATTTGAATTATTTGTAATTCTATTATACAATGAAATGGAGTTTCGCATGCGTCAGCTTGCACGGGAGGAAATCAATGGAAGCAATCAAAGAAAATTGGACAACTATCAAAGAAGCTGTCAGAAGAGAATACAGTCTTTCTGACATTTCTTATCATACATGGGTAGAACCTTTAGAATTTCACAATGTGGTAAATGATGTAGTAAGTATCATCATTCCCTCGGACCAGGCACATGCCCTGAATTATATTTCTTCCAAATATAAGAGTTTTTTTCAGGTAACCATCACCGAGATGTTTGATCATCCTTATGATATCAGCTTTATTTTGGAAAAGGATGTAAAAGGGGAAGAGCCTGCAGAGAATGAAATGGCTGCTCCAAACCAGATCTACGGTGTGAATTATGAAGATGCCCATCTGAATCCTAAGTACAAATTTGACACTTTTGTCGTAGGAAGCAACAATAAATTCGCTCATTCCGCATCTCTCGCTGTAGCAGAGTCTCCGGGAGAGGTCTATAATCCTCTCTATTTATATGGAGGTCCCGGTCTGGGCAAGACCCATCTGATGCATTCTATCGGACACTTTATATTAGAACAGGATCCTGACAAAAAGGTACTCTACGTCACCAGTGAGGAATTTACGAATGAAGTAATCGAATCTATTCGTAGTGGTAATGCAGCTTCCATGACCAAGCTGCGTGAGAAGTATCGCAATGTTGATGTACTCATGGTTGATGATGTACAGTTTATTATAGGTAAGGAAAGTACCCAGGAGGAATTCTTCCATACTTTCAATGCCCTGCACGCTGCCCACAAACAGATCATTCTGTCTTCCGATAAGCCTCCTAAGGAAATGGAGACTTTGGATGAAAGATTCCGTTCCCGTTTCGAATGGGGTCTGATCGCAGATATTCAGCCACCCGATTATGAGACCAGAATGGCTATTTTACGGAAAAATGCTGAGACCTATGACCGTCAGATTGATGAAGAGATCATCAAATATATTGCTACGAATATCAAATCCAACATTCGTGAGCTGGAAGGTGCTTTTAATAAGATCATTGCTTTTGCCAAATTAAATAAGGTAGATCTGACTCTCTCCCTGGCGGAAGAAGCACTGAAGGATGTTATCTATCCCAACAAGCCCAAGGAGATCACTCCTACTCTCATTATTAATGTAGTAGCGGAGCATTTTGGTGTGAAAGCGGAAGATATTACTTCCAAGAAAAGAAATTCCGAGTTTGTACAACCACGTCAGGTCGTTATGTATCTGTGCAGAGAATTAACGGATACTTCCTTCACTAATATAGGTAAGCTTTTGGGCAAAAAGGACCACACAACCATCATCCACGGTGTGAATAAAGTGGCAGCGGAGATTCAGACCAACGAGGAACTTCGTAATAAAATAGATATTATCACTAAAAAGATTAATCCCTCCTGATGTGTATATCTCGGGAACAAAATGTGTATTGTTGTTGATAACTGATTTCAAGGCTTCAAGAAGGATAGGATGCAGTGTGAATAAGCTAAGAGTTATTCTTAGGTTATTCTGCCAAATCCACAAGATTTCCATTCCATTTTTCCTTGAAAAATAGTATAATAAGACTGGTTATGCACATATCAACATCCCTTATTAAGGAGACTACGAAATTCTTTTATTATTTTTATATAACGCGTATCCACGCGTACGCAAATCAACCAGAAAGGAAGTTATACACACATGAAATTAGTCTGTTCAAAAGCAAATCTTTTAAACGGCGTACAGATCGTATCCAAAGCTGTTCCCAGTAAGACTACAATGTCTATTCTGGAATGTATTTTAGTAGATACTACTAACGGAGAAATTAAACTTACTGCCAATGATATGGAACTCGGCATTGAGACGACCATTGAGGGACAGATCATAGAAAAAGGTATCATTGCCCTGGATGCCAAGATATTCCTTGAAATCGTGCGTAAACTTCCCGACAGCGATATTACCATTGAAACAGATGCTTCTTTTAAGACCGTTATTACCTGCGAAAAGGCAAAATTCACTATTATTGGTAAATCCGGCGAAGATTTTTCCTATCTTCCCGCAGTGGAGAGAGATGACAGCATTGTGATCAGTCAGTTTACTTTAAAAGAACTGGTAAGACAGACAATTTTCTCTATCTCTGATAATGATAATAACAAATTAATGACCGGTGAACTGTTTGATATTAACGGAGATGAATTCAAGATCGTATCTCTGGACGGACATCGTATCTCTATCCGTAAGATTCAGATGAAGAATAGTTATGCTCCAAAAAAGGTAGTGGTACCCGGTAAGACCCTGAATGAAGTAAGTAAGATTTTACCCGGAGATGCAGACAGCGATGTTACAATCTCCTTCACTGAAAAGCACATTGTATTTGAATTCGATAAGACCGTTGTGGTATCCCGTCTGATCGAAGGAGAATATTTCAAGATCGACCAGATGCTTTCCAGTGATTATGAGACGAAAGTAAAGGTCAATAAAAAGGAGTTCTTAAGCTGTATCGATCGTGCTACTCTTCTGGTAAAAGAAGGCGACAAGAAGCCTATTATTGTAAATATCACAGACAACGGAATGGAACTTAAGATCAATTCCGCTCTGGGAAGCATGAATGAAGAAATTGATATTCAGAAACAGGGTAAGGATCTTATGATCGGATTCAATCCCAAGTTTTTGATCGATGCTCTTCGTGTTATCGATGATGAGGAAGTAGATTTGTACATGGTAAATCCCAAGGCTCCCTGTTTCATCAAAAATGTGGAGGAAAGTTATATTTACCTGATCCTTCCCGTAAACTTTACGACAGTAGCTTAGAAATGAGGTTATAGATATGCATACGATCCGTTTGAAGGATGATTATATAAAGCTTGGTCAGGCATTAAAGGCAGCCGGTGTAGTAGAATCCGGCGTAGATGCAAAATTTGCCGTACAGGACGGTCTGGTAAAAGTAAACGGACAGACCGAGACCCAGAGAGGCAAAAAGCTGGTATCCGGAGATAAAGTGGAATATGATGGCGAGACCATCGTAATAGAGTAAGCAGGTTACTATGATCATCAAATCAATAGAATTGGCAGATTACAGGAATTATGATTCGCTCGTCCTGCAGTTCGACCGTGGAACCAATATTCTGTACGGAGACAATGCGCAGGGCAAGACGAATATCCTGGAAGCAATCTATGTTGCTGCCACCACAAAATCGCATAAAGGAAGCAAGGACAGAGAAATTGTTAATTTTGACAAGGAAGAGGCACATATTAGAACGTATCTCGAAAAAGATGGAAAAGAGATCCGCGTGGACATGCATCTGAGAAAGTCAAAGTCCAAAGGAATTGCTATTGATGGTCAGAAGATCAAGAAGGCTGCAGATCTTCTGGGGCTTTGTAATGTCGTATTTTTCTCACCGGAAGACCTTGGAATTATTAAAAACGGTCCTGCAGAACGAAGAAGATTTGTAGATATGGAATTATGTCAGCTGGACAATTTCTATCTCTATAATCTCAATCATTACAACAAAATCGTCAATCAGCGCAATAAGCTTCTGAAGGATATGTATATGAATCCGGATCTGAAGGAAACTCTGACTATCTGGGATATGCAGCTGGTATCCTACGGAAGTAAGATCATAGAGCGCAGAAAGCTGTTCGTAGAACAGCTTAATGAGATCATTTATGAGATTCATAAAAAGCTGTCCGGTGGCAGGGAAGAGATCCGTATCCAGTATGAGCCGGATGTGGAGCTGGATGAATTTGAAAGAAAATTAAAAAACAGCCAGGATCGTGATATGCGGGCCAAAATGACATCCGTGGGACCCCACAGAGATGACTTTTCCTTCCTGGTAGGTGATGTGGATATACGAAAGTTCGGATCCCAGGGTCAGCAGCGTACTGCTGCTCTCTCTTTAAAATTATCCGAGATCGAATTAGTAAAAAGGATCACGAAAGATACACCGGTCCTGTTACTTGACGATGTATTGTCTGAACTGGACAGTAACCGGCAAAACTATCTGTTGAACAGTATCGGAGATATTCAGACGATCATTACCTGTACCGGTCTGGAAGAATTTGTAAATAACCGGTTTGAAATTAACAGAGTATTCAAGGTATCCGCCGGAACAGTTACCTGTGTAAATGAAAATATGGGTCTGAAATCGGATATAGAAGAATCTCCGTCAGATGAATATAATTTTGGCAGCCTGTAGGGCAGAATGTGAGGAATCATGAGCGAAGAAAATAGGAACAATACCGCGGTAGAACATGAATACGGCGCGGATCAGATTCAGATATTGGAAGGTCTGGAAGCTGTAAGAAAGCGTCCGGGAATGTATATTGGTACCACATCCAGCAGAGGACTGCATCATCTGGTGTATGAGATCGTTGATAATGCGGTAGATGAAGCACTGGCAGGATTCTGCGATACCATTGATGTAACAATCAACGAAGATAATTCTATCACTGTTATCGATAACGGAAGAGGAATTCCTGTAGGTATCAATCACAAGGCAGGTATTCCCGCAGTAGAAGTCGTATTTACGATTCTGCATGCCGGCGGTAAATTCGGCGGTGGGGGATACAAGGTATCCGGTGGTCTGCATGGTGTAGGTGCGTCTGTTGTAAATGCCCTCTCCAACTGGCTGGAAGTAGAAATCTGCCAGGGCGGCAAGGTATATAAGCAGCGTTACGAGAGAGGACATGTGTGTTATGCACTGAAAGAAATCGGCACCTGCCCTATGGAAAAAACAGGTACCAAGGTTACTTTCCTGCCGGATGATACGATTTTTACCGAAACAACGGTCTATGATTTTGATGTACTGAAGAGAAGACTCAGAGAGATGGCATTCCTGACCAAGGGACTGCGCATCATCTTAAGAGATAACCGTACGGAAGAGGAAGCTTCTCTGGAGGCAATGTCTGCGGAACATGAAAATGAGCAGATCAGCGAACTGTTACAGAGAGCACAGGAAGATGCCAAAGATACATCTGCATCTTCAGATGATTCTGTTTCCGATGCTGCGGCAAAAGAATCCGTTAAAGATGACTCTGAGGCGTTTGCAGATGCTTTTGCTACTTCCGAGGAATCTACCAAAGCCCGCACCGGCGGCAAAATCGGGAAGATACATACCATTACTCTGGAAAATGGTAAGAAACAGAAAGTCGTTGAATTCTACTATGAGGGTGGTATCAAGGAATTTGTTGCTTATCTGAATAAGAGTAAGGAGCCTTTATACGAAAATATTCTGTATTTTGAAGGTGAGAAGAACAATGTGTACGTGGAAGTATCTTTCCAGCACAATGATTCTTATAACGAGAGTGTATTCAGCTTTGTAAATAATATCAATACTCCTGAAGGAGGTACTCATTTACAGGGCTTTAGAAATGCTATTACGAAGACTTTTAATGATTATGCCAGAAGCGCAAAGCTGTTAAAAGACAGTGAACCAAATCTGTCCGGTGAAGATATTCGTGAAGGTCTGACTGCTATTGTCAGTGTTAAGATTGAGGATCCCCAGTTCGAAGGACAGACCAAGCAAAAACTTGGTAACAGTGAGGCAAGAGGTGCAGTTGACAATATTGTCAGTGAGCAACTGACTTATTTCTTAGAGCAGAATCCTCAGATTGCAAAAACAATCTGTGAAAAATCTATTTTGGCACAGCGTGCCAGAGAGGCTGCCAGAAAGGCAAGAGATCTTACCAGAAGAAAGACCGCATTGGATACTATGGCTCTGCCCGGTAAGCTGGCAGACTGTTCTGACAAGGATCCGAAGAACTGCGAAATCTACATCGTAGAGGGAGACTCCGCAGGAGGAAGTGCGAAGACAGCACGTTCTCGTGCAACCCAGGCTATTCTTCCCTTACGTGGTAAGATCCTGAATGTAGAAAAGGCAAGACTGGATAAAATCTATGCCAACGCCGAGATCAAAGCAATGATCACAGCGTTCGGTACCGGCATTCATGAAGATTTTGATATTACCAAGCTTCGTTATAACAAAATCATTCTGATGACCGATGCCGATGTAGACGGTGCACATATCAGTACTCTTCTGCTGACCTTCATCTATCGGTTTATGCCGGAGCTGATCAAGCAGGGACATGTGTTCCTGGCGAAACCGCCTCTGTATAAGCTGGAGAAGAACAAAAAGGTATGGTATGCCTATAGTGACGAAGAACTTGACAGTATACTGACGGAAGTAGGCCGTGACCAAAATAACAAGATTCAGCGTTATAAAGGATTGGGTGAGATGGATGCGGAGCAGCTTTGGGAGACCACCATGGATCCCGAGAGACGTATTCTGCTCAGAGTGAATTATGATGAAGAGACGGAATCCGAACTGGATCTGACCTTTACTACTCTTATGGGCGATAAGGTAGAGCCCAGAAGAGAATTCATCGAAGAGAATGCTCAGTTTGTTAAAAATCTGGACATCTAGCAACTATTTTTCAAATCAGAATCTGAATAGTTACGGTATTTAATAATAGAGAGTCGTATTTTACGACAGATTGTGAGGAAACATGAACGACGATATTTTTGATAAGCCTTCGGAGGCTGAGATTGATAAAATCCATGAAGTCGATCTGAAAGAGAAAATGGAAACTTTCTATATCGACTATGCCATGAGTGTTATCGCATCCCGTGCGCTTCCGGATGTGAGGGATGGTCTGAAGCCGGTACAGAGACGTGTACTCTATTCTATGATCGAACTGAACAATGGTCCCGACAAACCGCATCGTAAAAGTGCCCGTATTGTCGGTGATACCATGGGTAAATATCATCCTCATGGTGACAGTTCCATCTACGGCGCATTGGTTAATATGGCACAGGACTGGTCTACCCGTTATCCTCTCGTAGACGGTCACGGTAACTTCGGTTCCATGGATGGTGACGGTGCCGCAGCAATGCGTTATACCGAGGCAAGACTTTCCAAGATTTCCATGGAATTATTGGCAGATATCGGTAAGAATACCGTAGATTTTGTACCGAACTTTGATGATACCGAAAAAGAGCCTGTAGTATTGCCCAGTCGTTATCCGAATCTGCTGGTCAACGGTACTACCGGTATTGCCGTAGGTATGGCTACTAATATTCCGCCTCACAATCTCCGTGAAGTGGTACAGGCTGTCGTAAAAATTATTGATAATCGTGTGGAAGAAGACAGAGATACAACGATCGATGAGATTCTTCCCATTGTAAAAGCTCCCGATTTTCCTACCGGAGGACTTATCCTGGGTACCAGAGGCTGTGAAGAAGCCTATCGTACCGGTCGTGGTAAGATTAGAGTCCGTGCAGTGACCAATATTGAGACACTTCCAAACGGCAAGAGTCAGATCATTGCTACTGAGCTGCCTTACATGGTCAACAAGGCCAATCTGATCATCAAGATTGCTGAGCTGGTAAAATTAAAGAAAATCGATGGTATCACAGATATCCGTGATGAATCCAACCGTGAAGGTGTCCGCGTGGTCATTGAGCTTCGTAAGGATGCCAATGCCAATGTTATTCTGAATCAGCTGTACAAGCATACACAGCTGCAGGATACTTTTGGTGTGATCATGCTGGCGCTGATCAACAATCAGCCTAAAGTTATGAATCTGCTGGATATGCTGACTTATTACCTGAAGCATCAGGAAGATGTCGTTACCAGAAGAACCAAATATGATCTGAACAAAGCAGAGGAAAGAGATCATATTTTACAGGGATTGTTAAAAGCTTTGGATTTCATTGATGAAGTCATTACTATCATCCGTGGCAGTCAGAATGCACAGATTGCAAAAGAAAGACTGATGGAAAGATTTGAGCTGTCCGATGTCCAGGCACAGGCAATCGTAGAAATGCGTCTGCGTGCTCTGACAGGTCTGGAAAGAGAGAAGCTGGAGAACGAGCATAAGGATCTGGTAGTAAAAATTGCGGAGTTGAAGGCTATTTTGGCGGATGAAAAACTGTTATTGGGTGTCATAAAGACAGAGATGACTACGATTGCTGAAAAATATGGTGATGACAGACGCAGTAAGATTGGCTATGATGAACTGGATATCTCTATGGAGGATCTGATTCCGAAGGAGAATACTATCATTGCCATGACCAGTCTTGGTTATATCAAGCGTATGACCGTAGATAATTTTAAAGCACAGAACCGCGGTGGTCGTGGAATCAAAGGAATGCAGACGATTGATGAGGATTATATCGAAGATCTTCTGATGACGACTACACATCATTATCTGAATTTCTTCACCAATATGGGAAGAGTTTACAGGTTGAAGGCATATGAAATCCCAGAAGCCGGTCGTACAGCAAGAGGTACTGCTATTGTGAATCTTCTGCAGCTGGCGCCCGGTGAGAAGATCACTGCTATGATTCCGATTCATGAATACAGTGATGATAAGAATCTGTTCATGGTAACTAAGACCGGTATTGTGAAGAAGACCCCTCTGATGGAGTTCTCCAATGTCAGAAAGAATGGACTGACTGCGATTAACTTACGAGAAGAGGATGAGCTGATCGAGGTGAAAATCACTGACAGCAGCAGCGAAATCTTCCTGGTAACCAAACAGGGTATGTGCATCCGCTTCCAGGAAACGGATGTCCGGGCTACGGGCAGAGCTTCCATGGGTGTTATTGGTATGAACTTATCTCCCGGGGATGAGATCATCGGTATGCAGTTACAGACTCAGGGCAGTGACCTGTTGATCGTATCTGAAAATGGAATGGGTAAGCGTACCAATATGGATGAATTTACCGTACAGAAACGTGGCGGTAAAGGCGTAAAGTGCTACAAGATCGTTGAAAAAACCGGTGATGTAGTAGGTGCCAAGGCTGTAAATGACGATAATGAAATTATGATGATAACCACGGAAGGAATTATCATACAGCTTCGTGTTCAGGATATCTCCACTTTGAGCAGAATCACATCAGGTGTAAAGCTGATCAATCTGGATGAGGGTGTTAAGGTTGCACAGATTGCCAAGGTACGTGAGAAGCTTTCCAACGGAGACCATGAATTCGACAATCTTGAGGAAGCCATGGAAGAAGTAGCACAGGAAGCTGTTTCTGAGGATGAGGAGGAAACAGAAGAAAATCTGATTTTCCCCACTGAGGAAAATGAAGACGATGAGTAATTAATTATCAAAATAAAAGAGGCGTGAAAAATGGAATCTTATAGTATTTTCAGAGATCTTGCAATTATTATTATATTTGCCAAAGTATTTGGTATTATTGCAAGAAAATGTAAAGCACCACAGGTGGTAGGTGAGATCATTGCCGGTCTGTTGATCGGACCCAGTGTACTGGGACTGGTGCAGCAATCGGATTTTCTGATCGAGATGGCAGAAATCGGTGTTATCCTGCTGATGTTCTCCGCCGGTCTGGAGACGAATCTGAAGGACCTGATGAAGACGGGATTTGTGGCATTTCTGATCGCATGTATGGGTGTATTTGTTCCTTTGGTAGGCGGAACATTGTTGTATATGGGATTTTACGGAGTGGCACCCTGGGGCTCTGAAAAATTCTATGAAGCCGTATTTATCGGTGTCATTATGACGGCTACCAGTGTAAGTATTACCGTGCAGTCTCTGAAAGAACTGGGAAAACTGAAAGGTAAAGTCGGCACAACAATCATGAGTGCCGCTATTATCGATGATGTCATTGGTATTATCGTACTTACTTTTGTCATCGGATTTAAAAATCCGGATTCCAATCCCGGAAGTGTAGTAATTTCTACTCTTCTGTTCTTCCTGTTTGCAATTGGTGTCGGATTTGTATTGTTCAAGGTATTCCAGTATCTGGATAACAAATATCCGCATACAAGACGTATTCCTATTTTAGGTCTGGCGCTCTGTTTTATTTTCGCTTATGTAGCGGAGGTATTCTTCGGTATTGCGGATATTACAGGTGCTTACGTGGCAGGTATTATCCTGTGTTCTATTCGGGATTCGGAATACATAGCCGAGAAGATGGATATCAATTCTTATATGATCTTCGGGCCGATTTTCTTCGCAAGTATTGGACTTAAGACCAGCTTTGATCATCTGAACGGGGAATTTGTGTTATTTTCTATCGGATTCGTCGTTGTAGCATTACTGTGTAAGATCATCGGCTGTGGTCTGATGGCAAGAATCTGCAAATTCAAGGGACCGGATGCTCTGAAGATCGGTGTCGGTATGATGACCAGAGGTGAGGTTGCCCTGATCGTGGCACAGAAGGGATTGTCTGTTGGAATGATCGGATCCGAGTATTTTACCGCAGTCATTCTGCTGATTATCGTATCCAGTATTTCCACTCCTATCATGCTTAAGATTCTGTATACGAAGCATGCCGAGATTGATTAAAAATGGATCACATGGATCAGAAGCGTTTTGAAGAAACTAAGAGAAAAATAATAGGCGTGGACCGTCAGAGACTGGGAATCGGAACTCTCTCAGAGAAGACGGTTCATGCTATTTTTAAGGATTATTATGAGCCGGATGAGGACCATCAGGAGATTCCCATAGAGAATTATGTGGCGGATATTTACAAGGATGGGGAGATCATCGAGATCCAGACGAGACAGTTCAACCGTATGCGGGGAAAGTTACAGGCGTTTTTACCTTTGTATCCGGTGACAATTGTCTATCCCATTCCTTATGAAAAATGGCTGATCTGGATCGATGAAGACAGCGGTGAACTAAGTAAAAAGCGAAAATCCCCAAAAAAGGGATCCACTTATCAGGCATTTAAGGAACTATATAAGATCAAAATGTTCCTGAAGGATCCGAATATCCGGTTTAAATTTGTATTGGTGAATATGGAAGAATACCGGCTGTTAAACGGTTGGAGTCGTGACAAGAAAAAAGGATCCACGAGATATGACAGGATTCCTACGAATCTGATCGAAGAGGTGGAAATCAGACAGCCGGAGGATTATCTGCAATTTGTACCTTATGAACTGGAAGAACCATTTCACAGTAAGGATTTTGCGAAAGCAGCCCATATTCCTCTCTCACTGGCACAGACGGTATTGAATATATTATTTGAAATGGGGACAATAGAAAGGGTAGGAAAACAGGGAAACAGTTATTTATATCGTGTCATGGATATATAGATTATATAGATGAAAAAAGAGGATTAGGCCGTATGGCTTAATCCTCTTCGTCTTCCTGATGGGATTTCGGCAGGGAGAAGATAAATTCACTTCCAACGCCGGGAGTACTGATCACATTGATATGCTCATCGTGAGCATTGATAATCTCTTTTACAATGGAAAGACCCAGCCCGGTTCCCTTTTTATCTTTGCCTCGGGATAGGTCGGATTTGTAAAATCTGTCCCAGATCAGCTTCAGATCTTCTTTCGGAATACCGATTCCTGTGTCTTTTACGGAGACAAACAATTTATTTTTCTTCTCCGAGGTCTCAATGTGGATCACAGAATCATGGTGACTGAACTTAATGGCATTGTCCATGAGATTATAGAGTACCTGCTGGATCTTACCCATATCTGCATGGACATACATTTCATTGCCGGTCAGGATCATCTCGATAGCAATGGATTTGTTATGACAGGTGCCCTCAAAGGTACTTGCAGTATTACGGATCACTTGATTGATATCAAAATCTGTTTTATCTAAGAGCATTCCTTTGGTGTTCAGATTATTCAAGGTTAAAAGGCTGTTGGTCAGCTTCGTCAGTCGTTCTGTTTCATTCAATACGATAGTAATGTATTTTTCGTGCATTTCCGGTGGAATCGTGCCGTCCAGCATAGCCTCCAAATATCCCCTTATAGAGGTCAGAGGAGAACGGAAATCGTGGGATACATTGGCTACAAACTTTTTCTGATCATCCTCGGAACGGGCAATTTCGCTTGCCATATAATTCAGACAGGAAGCCAGATAACCGATTTCATCCTCACTATCGACCTGAAATTCATAATGCATATTACCGGCGGCATACTGCTCTGTGGCATGAGTAATCTTCCGCAGAGGAATATATACGATCTCAGTGAAAAAGATCAGAATGATCAGGGATAACAGGAACAGGATTGCCAGGGTGATATAGGAAATATTCAGCAGGCTGTTACAGGATTTCTGAATATCATTCATATCGGTATGAATGACTACATAGCCTTTTACCTTGTAGTTGGAGGTAATGGGAGCAAATACAGTAAGTACATCCGAATCAAAATTACCGAAGAAATCACCAACAATGTAATAGGAGCCGCTGGTTACGGTCGAATCAAAATTCTCAATGACAACCACATTCTCCACATCTAAGGGACTATTGGTATCCAGTACCAGTCGTCCGGAGGGATTGATGATGCGAATCTCGGAATTCAGGTAGACCGCCAGGGAGTCCAGCTGCATTTTAACGGTTTCCAAAGTTGTTTCACTGGTGTACAATCCGCCGGCATAGGTTCCGGCGATCAGGGTTGCTTCGGAATAGAGACTTTCTGCCTTTTCCCGGATCAGATGTTCTTTGGTCATATTGGGAACAAAAGTTGTAACAATGATGAAACCAAATACACCAAAAATAAAATATGCGAGTATAAATTTTAGATAAAGAGTTTTTTTCATAACAAATCCTGCTTTTGGTATGACTTAATTACGTACTTCGAATTTATAGCCGATGCCCCAGATGGTGCTGATCTTCCAGTTGGCATGATCCTTGATCTTCTCGCGGAGACGCTTGATATGCACATCCACGGTACGGGTATCACCGATATATTCATAGCCCCAGATCTGATCCAGAAGCTGTTCTCTGGTGAATACATGATTCGGTGAGGATGCTAAAAAGTAGAGAAGCTCCAGTTCTTTCGGCGGCATTTCCACAGTGTGTCCCATATAGATGACGGAATAATTGGTCAGATTAATGGTCAGATCCGTATATTCCACACACTTGTCGTTGGGATTTTCTGTGGGGGCATTGGAGGGCTTGTAACGTCTGAGGACTGCTTTGGCGCGTGCCACCAGTTCCTTGGAGTCAAAAGGTTTTTCCATATAATCATCCGCACCCAGCTCCAGTCCCAATACCTTGTCAAAGACTTCACCTTTTGCGGAAAGCATGATGATGGGAACGGAGTATTGTGCCCGGACTTCTCTGCACACCTGATAACCATCAATGCCGGGAAGCATCAGATCCAACAGAATCAGATTCGGAGCAAAGGTCTCCATAGCCGGCATCACGGATTCTCCGTCATTGACGATCATGGTATCAAAACATTCTTTCGTCAGATATAGGGAGATCAGTTCCGCAATATTATTATCATCATCTACAATGAGAATTTTCTGTTTACTTACCATGTAGTATAGGCCTCCTGTCAGTTATTATTTAAAAGTAACAATGGTTACGCCGGCATCACCTTCACCGTATTCACCCAACCGGTATTCTTTGACGTATTTCAGACGTTTTAAGTGAGACTGTACGGCATTGCGCAGAGCACCGGTGCCTTTTCCGTGCACGACTCTCACACTGGGGAGATGAGCCAGATAAGCGTCATCCAAGTATTTATCCAGTTTTGCAATGGCTTCATCTACCGTACATCCCAGAAGGTTGATCTCGGAGGACACGGAGAAGGACTTGGACATTTTCAACTTGCCGGTGTTGGTACGCTGCAGGGCAGGTGCTGTAATAGTCTCTTCTTTTACCGGTACGAGATCATTAACATTCGTCTGCATTCTCATAATTCCGCATTGTACGAAGAGGTTGCCCCTGGCATCCGGCAGAGTGTTTACGATTCCCTTGAGATTCATAGAAATGATCTTCACGGAATCTCCTTTTTTCAGTTTCTTCGGATCCACGGTCTTCTGATCAGCAGGTTTCTTTTGTGTATTACCAAGAGCCAGCTTTCCGTTCTTCTCATTGATCTTGTCACGGACCTTCTGTCTCTTTTTCTCCAGTTCCTTGATGTCGGCGGAAGCGCCTGCTTTATTGAAATCACGGATGGTTTCGTCGGCTACATCCTTTGCTTCCTGGAGAATGGCTCTTGCCTTCTCATTAGCATCGCGGAGAATTTTGTCTTTAGCCTGGTCGATTTTTTCGTTTTTCTTCTGTAACTGTTCCTGTAAGGTACGGATCCGTTCTTTGTACTCCGCAATCTCCTGCTGTTCTTTTTCAATGGTCACACGGCTCTGTTCCAGATCGGCGATGACATCTTCAAAGCTTTCGTCCTCTTTGCTGATCTGCTCTTTTGCAGCATGGATGATCTCGTCGGACAGTCCGAGTTTGGAAGAAATGGCGAAAGCATTACTTTTACCGGGAATACCGATGAGCAGACGGTAGGTGGGGCGAAGGGTCTCCACATCAAATTCACAGCAGGCATTTTCTACAAAATTCGTGGAAAGTGCGTAGATTTTCAGCTCACTATAATGCGTGGTAGCCATGGTGCGGATGCCGCGGTCATGCAGATAATTTAAGATAGCAATTGCCAGAGCGGCACCCTCCGTAGGATCTGTTCCGGCACCGAGTTCATCAAATAAACACAGGGAATCCGCATCTGCGTGCTGCAAAATGTGGACAACTCTGGTCATATGAGAAGAGAATGTGGACAAACTCTGCTCAATACTCTGCTCATCTCCGATATCTGCGTATACTTCCGAAAAAATAGACAGTTCGGAACGATCCAGTGCCGGAATATGCAGTCCCGCCTGCCCCATCAGGGTAAACAGTCCCACCGTCTTCAGAGACACGGTCTTACCACCGGTATTGGGACCGGTGATCACCAACAGGTCAAAATCTTTACCCAGACGGACATCAATGGGAACCGCCTTTTTCTTATCTAACAGTGGATGACGGCCCTTACGGATCTGGATGTAATGCTCAGTGTTGAAAATAGGCTCTGTGGCATTCTGTTCCATGGCAAGTTTTGCCTTGGCAAAGATAAAGTCCAGCGTAGTCATGATCTTCTGATCCGCGGCAAGCTCTGTGGTATGAACAGCAGCCTGGCTGCTCAGATCACCCAGAATGACTTCAATCTCCTCCTGCTCCTGCAGATCCAGTTCTTTTAACTGGTTGTTCAGGTTCACAACAGCAGCCGGCTCGATGAAAAATGTGGAACCGGTGGAGGACTGGTCATGCACCATACCGCTCACCTGGCTCTTATATTCGGCTTTTACAGGGATACAGTAGCGGTTATCACGCATGGTAATGACTGCATCCTGCAAAAAGGTACGGTAAGCGCCGTTTACCATGGAAGTCAGCTGGCTATGGATTTTTTCATTGGTGGACAGCTTGGAGCGGCGGATACTTTTTAATTTAGGACTGGCATCATCTGCCATCTCCTCTTCCGATAAAATACAGCGGTTGATCTCATTAGCAAGCTGTGTCATAGGGGTGAGTCCCTCAAAGTAGGCATCCAGGCTGTCATTTGGGAGGTCTTCCCGTTCTTTTTTTCCATAGGTTTTGATCCGGCTGACATTATCCAAAAAGGATGCCAGCTTCAACAATTCGGACATGGACAGAGAACTGCCGATTTCCAGAGAACGGATGGAAAAACCTAAGTCTCTGTTACTTCCAAATGAGGTGCTGCCGATACGGAAGAGACGGGCTAAAGCGTCTTTTGTCTCCCGCTGTGCGGTTCTGATAGTGGAAAGATCAGTGGAAGGCACCAGATCGCGGCAAAGCTTTTTACCGGGCTCAGAGTCGGCCTTTTCCGTGAGGAGATCGATGATCTTCGTATATTCTAAAGTGGTGAGTACTTTTGTGTTCATGTGGGGCTCCTTAATATTGAAATTCGAAATATGGATTATCGCAGTACAAGCTCGAAAATGCTTCGCATTTCCTCGCTGTCGGGCTTTCGCCCTATCAAAATCGGATCTGTCAATTACGCCTGCAAGCAGTCAAATTGACATCTCTCGATTTTGGTACTGCTCAATGCTGGTTTACATAATAACACGATTTCTTCGTGCTGCGCACTCTCGAAATCGTTATATCCATTCGCAATCCGGACTATCGTCCTTCTTGCTCATGCAGTACAAGCTCGAAAATGCTATGCATTTCCTCGCTGTCGGGCTATCGCCCTATCAAAATCGGATCTGTCAATTCCGCCTGCAAGCAGTCGAATTGACATCTCTCGATTTTGGTACTGCTCAATGCTAATTCACATTATATCATATTTATTGCCTTTTTTGGTACAGTTTTGTATAATTGAGATATTAGAGTCCTAAGAAAAAGCCGGTGTATCTGTAGGCAGCAGAGGAGGCATATTTATGGCGGATTCGCAAGAAAATAAGCAGAAGGAACAAAATGACGTTTCTGAGAAAAATTTTATGATAGAAAAAATCAAGGAACGTCCGGTAAATAAGAAAAAGCTGTTGCGCCGGACTTTGATCACGGTTTCCATGGCGGTGATCTTCGGTCTGGTGGCCTGTTTCACTTTCTTGGTTTTGGAACCGGTGATCAGTAATTGGTTGTACCCGGAAGAGGAACCACAGGTGGTGGTATTCCCCGAAGATCAGGATGAGATGTCTCCGGAGCAGATGTTGGCAGAGAATATGCAGCAGGAGAATCAGAACAGTCAGTCTTCTTCTGTTCCTGGTGAGGTTATGGAACAGGAGCAGATCCGGGAACTGTTATCCGGAATCATATTGGATCTGGATAATTACAAACAGATTTACAGTGCTCTTGCCCAGTATGTGGCAGAAATGAACCGTTCCATGGTTACTGTGACAGGAGTGTCATCCGGTGTGGACTGGTTCAATAATGTAAATGAGAGCAAGAACCAGTCATCCGGTGTAATCATAGCGCAAAATGGCAAGCAATTACTGATTTTAACCGATTATTCTCCGGTAAAACAAGCAGATGACATTATTGTCACATTCAACGAGGGCACCCAGGCAGATGCATCTTTGAAGGAAAAAGATGAGACTACAGGTCTGGCAGTGATTGCCGTAGAACTGGATACTCTGAATGAAGATTTTCTGAAGAATGATATTACGATCGCTACTTTGGGATCTTCTAATATCAAAGATATTGCCGGACTTCCGGTGGTGGCTTTGGGGCGTCCCATGGGTACGAACGGCTCACTGGGATATGGCATCATTACTTCTTCTGCCAGTGAGTCGGCGGCATCGGATACCACTTATCGGATTCTGCAGACGAATATTGTAGGCAGTCAGAATGCAGGCGGTGTATTATTCAATCTTCAGGGACAGGTCATTGGTATCATTACCAATGGCAAATCTGCCACAGATATGAAAAATATGGTTTGTGCTTATGGTATTACGGAATTGAAGCGTCATATCGAGAAAATGTCCAATGGAGAAAAATTCGCCTATCTGGGTCTTAAGGGTGTGGATGTCACAGAGGAAGCTAACAGCGAACTTGGGGTTCCTTACGGAGCTTATATTAAAGAGGTAGAAATGGACTCTCCTGCAATGCTGGCGGGAATTCAGCAGGGAGATGTCATCACAGGATTCGGTGAACGCGTGATCATCAGCTTTGACGAGTATACGAACTCTCTGCTCAGTATGAAACCGGGAGATAGTGTAGAACTGACGATTATGCGGCAGTCACAGCAGGAATATAAAGAGATGAAATTCGACATCACATTAACGGTGTTGAAATAGATTGACAGAAAGGTTTGGACAACAATATGAAATTTATTAAAGAGTTAAAAGAAGGCGACAGAGTATTTGATATTTATCTGTGCAAACATAAACAGGAGGCTGTTACCAAGAACGGTAAACCCTATGAAAGCGTGATTTTACAGGATAAGACCGGAACTATCGACGCCAAGGTATGGGAGCCGAACAATCCGGGCATCGGTGATTATGATGATCTGGATTACATAGAGGTATACGGTGATGTGACAAATTTCCAGGGGCAGCTTCAGATCAGCGTGAAGCGTATCCGTGTCTGCCATGAAGGAGAATATAATCCATCCGATTATCTGCCGGTGAGCTCCAAAGGCATCGACACTATGTACAATGAAGTAAAGACTCTGATCGGAAGCATTAAGAACACCTATTTGCACCAGCTGTTGCAGGATCTGTTTATTGACGATGCAGATTTCGCAAAGAAATTCTGCAACTCTTCTGCAGCCAAGACAGTGCATCACGGTTTCGTAGGCGGACTGTTGGAGCATACTCTGAGTGTTACCAAATTATGTGACTACTACTGTTCTGCTTATCCTATTTTACAGAGAGATCTGCTACTGACAGCGGCTATGTGTCATGATATCGGAAAAGTAAAAGAGATCTCTGCATTTCCGGTGAATGATTATACCGATGACGGTCAGTTATTGGGGCATATCGTGATGGGCGCACAGATGGTTGGGGAACGTGCCGCTAAGATCGACGGATTCCCTCACAATCTGCTGGCAGAATTACAGCATTGTATTCTGGCGCATCACGGTAAACTGGAATACGGCTCCCCCAAGGTGCCGGCGCTGATCGAGGCAGTGGCTCTGAATTATGCGGATGATACGGATGCCAAAATGGAGACCTTTAAGGAAATTTTGGAAAATAACAGTGAAAACAGTGGCTGGTTGGGTTACAACAGATTGTTTGAATCCAATCTGCGCGCTACCAAAATGGAATAAATAACAGAATAAATACTACAAATTCTATGAACAGACAGGAAAGAGAGGAAACATATGGAAATCAGTGCATGTGTAAAATATGTGGGTGTAAACGATCATCAGGTAGATCTGTTTGAGGGACAGTATAAGGTTCCGAACGGAATGTCTTACAATTCCTATGTGATCCTGGATGATAAAATCGCCGTTATGGACACAGTGGATGGATTTTTCACCGAAGAATGGCTGAACAATGTGGAACGGGTTCTTGATGGGAAAATGCCAGATTATCTTGTTATACAGCATATGGAACCGGATCATTCCGCCAGTATTCCGGCTTTTCTGAAAAAATATCCCAAAGTCACAGTAGTATCCACAGCTAAGGGATTCCAGTTCATGGAACAGTTTTTCCCGGAGTTTTTCGCCGGTCAGGGATTACCCGCGGAACAACGCATTGTTGCGGCGAATGATGGCATCCTGGAGCTTGGACAGCACAGCCTGCATTTTGTCTATGCTCCCATGGTGCATTGGCCGGAGGTTATGATGACTTATGAAGCAACCGAGAAAATACTGTTTGCCGCAGATGGCTTTGGCAAATTCGGTGCGCTGGATGCAGAGGAAGAATGGGCGGACGAAGCCCGGCGCTACTATATCGGCATCGTCGGAAAATACGGTCCACAGGTGCAGGCTGTTCTGAAAAAAGCGGCAGGACTGGACATTCAGACCATCTGCTCTCTTCACGGTCCGGTACTTAAGGAGAATCTGGGATTCTATCTGGAAAAATATGATAGGTGGTCTTCCTATCAGCCGGAAGAATCCGGAGTGGTGATTGCCTATGCTTCTGTCTACGGCAATACCAGAAATGCTGCAGAATACCTCGCGGATGTTTTGCAGGAAAAAGGACAGAAAACAGTACTGTATGATCTGGCAAGATGCGATAAGGCAAAAGCTGTTGCCGATGCTTTCCGTTATGACAGACTGGTGCTGGCGGGTATTACTTATAATGGAGACCTTTTCCCCTGCATGCGCAGTTTTATCGAAGGTCTGACCGAGCGTAATTACCAGAATCGTAAGGTGGCAATCATTGAGAACGGCACCTGGGCACCCATGGCAGGCAAACTGATCCTTGGAATGTTTGAAAAAAGCAAGAATCTGACATTTACGGAGACTACAGTTAGCATCAAGTCTGCCATGAATGAGCAGAACAAGGGCGAGATCGGAAAGCTCGCTGAGGAACTTTGCTGAGAAAATTTTTCACACGCAAACAAGAGCCTGCGTAAGCTATTTTAGAATATGGCACTAAAGTACAAAAAAGTTTGCAGGTTACGGAAAGGCATAAGGATATTTATGGAATTTAAAAAGAACGATTGTGTAACGGTGACCATAGAGGATATGGGAAGTGACGGAGAAGGAATCGGTAAAGTAGACGGTTTTACCCTCTTTATCAAAGATGCCGTTATCGGTGATCAGGTGGAAGCAAAGATCATAAAAAGTAAAAAGCACTACGCTTATGCCAGATTAGAGAAGGTGTTACAGCCTTCTCCTTTTCGTGTGGAACCGAAATGTGCATACCACAGACAGTGCGGCGGCTGCCAGCTGCAGGCACTCTCCTACTCCGAGCAGTTGCATTTCAAGGAACAGAAGATCCGCAATAATCTGATCCGGATCGGTGGGTTCGATGCGGAATACATTGATGAACGCATGAAGCCCATTGTAGGCATGGAGGAACCCTTCCACTATCGTAATAAAGCGCAGTACCCCATAGGAATTGATAGAGACGGTAATGTCATCACCGGTTTCTATGCCGGACGCACCCATAACATCATTGCCAATACAGACTGCGCTCTCGGTGCTTCCGAGAATCAGCAGATCCTCGAAACCATACTCTCCTATATGCATAAAAATAAAGTAACCGCCTATGACGAAGTTACCGGCAAGGGTCTGGTACGTCATGTATTGATCCGGAAAGGCTTCACCAGTGGACAGTTGATGGTATGTCTGGTCATTAATAAGAAAATGACGAAAATGTCATACCCTACTGCCGGAGTACAGAAGAATACGAATGAGTTTTTACCAAATCAGGGAGAATTACTGGCTGCACTGGCAGAAATCCAAGGTATGACAAGTGTGTCAGTCAGTATCAATACCGAGAAAACCAATGTGATTATGGGTACCGAGATCCATAATCTCTGGGGTGAGAGCACCATTGAGGATACGATCCACGTAAGGGACATGCAGAAAGAAAATTACCCTTATACCGGGGATGCATTAACCTTCAAGATCTCTCCCCTCTCCTTCTATCAGGTAAACCCTGTTCAGACTGAAAAACTCTATAGCCTGGCACTGGAATATGCGGGACTGACCGGAAAAGAGACCGTTTGGGATCTCTACTGTGGTATCGGAACCATCTCTCTCTTCCTGGCGGGTAAAGCCAAAAAGGTGTGCGGCGTGGAGATCATCCCCCAGGCTATCGATGATGCCAGAGAGAATGCAAAGAGAAACCATATTGAAAATGCTGAGTTTTTCGTGGGCAAAGCAGAGGAAGTCCTGCCGGAATTCTACAAAAAGGCATCCACAGAAGCATCTTCCGATGAAATGCTCCATCCGGATGTCATTGTCGTAGATCCACCCCGAAAAGGCTGTGATGATGCCTGCTTAAACACTATGCTCCGCATGCAGCCCGAACGCATCGTATACGTCAGCTGCGACTCCGCCACCCTTGCCAGAGACCTGAAGATCCTCTGCGATGGTGGATATGAGATCCGGAAGGTCCAGGGCGTGGACCAGTTTGGAATGACTGTGCACGTTGAGACGGTCTGCCTTTTGTCCAAACTTCATGAGGCGAAGCACCATGTGAATGTGAAACTTGATATGGATGAACTGTATTTGACATCTGCGGAGAGTAAGGCTACATACGAGGAGATTAAAAAATACGTGGCAGAGCATTATGATGGGATGAAGGTGTCTAATCTGTATATTGCACAGGTTAAGGCTAAGTACGGGATTATAGAGCGTGAGAATTACAATAAAGCAAAGTCAGATGATGCCAGACAGCCTAAGTGTCCAAAGGAGAAGGAAGAGGCTATTGTGGATGCGTTAAGGTATTTTCAGATGATCTAAATATATTAATTGGTCATTGGGCGTTTACATCAGAAAGATTAACGACAGACTAACAGTAGACTAACAAGAAACTAACGACGGACTAACAACGATATAATTGTTATGTAAAATCAGGTATGATATTATTATCATGGATTTGATGTGGCAATGATTATCAAGAAAAAGGCATGATATCATTATCACCCTCAATAGTTTTTTGAAATTCCCGTGTGAGGGGGAAAGTTGATTACAAACAGAA